>Ga0308164_10000396_pt1 | contig 80864 bp, 84 predicted proteins | sample PhyTR2_FD_201031 | JGI IMG/M metagenome (GOLD analysis project Ga0308164, IMG submission 201031) | Phyllosphere microbial communities from UC Gill Tract Community Farm, Albany, California, United States - DLSLT.R2 | ecosystem: Host-associated > Plants > Phyllosphere > Unclassified | place: USA... | reverse complement strand
ATCGGAAACAATCTGTTCTTTGGTTGCAGTTTGAGCCGTGAAAAATTGAGCTGTGAATATTAAAAGGGTGTATAATAAAGTTCTCATTGTTTTATTTTTTTTGTTGGTTTTGTGAATCTTTCAATTGATTTTCGTCGATCAAAAAGACATATGAGTTGTATTTCAGTTTTGCTTTATTTTCTTTGATCAGGTTGGCAATAGATTTAGATGTTGATGTAAACAGGCTGGATCCAATGCTTGAGAAAAATCCTTTTCCGCCCATATCCATCTGAGTTCCTTGTACTGAGTTACTTCCCATTTCCCGCATCATATCTCTGAAAACGCTTTGCGGAACGTACAATCCCTTCATCCCGTCAACATCATAAATCGAAAGATTGACAGGATAGATTTCTCCTTTTGTGAATACAGATACAATGTTGAGATTGACTCTCTGCATTGAAAATCCTGAGATTTGTCCGTATAATATCGAACCTTTGATTATTTTTTTGTTCCCGACAAAGATGTCTTCCAACAATCGGAACCTAATCCTGCTTCCAAGAAAGCCTTTGTTATTTTCGTCAATGACCGCTTTGATAAAGCTGTTTTCTTTCTCCTTATAGAAAGCATTGAAACCACTGTTGATTCCGGATTTGCTCACATTGAAAGTTGAATTAAGAAAATCTTCCATTTTCTCTTTATTGGACTTCAGTTTTTGTTCTGCTGCGAGTTTACTTTGGTACTCAGGATCACGGGATTTTTCTAAAGAATCCATCACGAGCATTTGTTCTTTCAGATATTTTACAGGGTCTGGTTGGACACTTTGTGTCTTTTCTTTTGGTGTATCTGCGTATTTATCTTCTTGGTTCCCGTAAGATTTGTCATTCAGCATTTTAATGATTTCTGAAGACCTGTTGTAATCTTTGTCATCCCTCTGTGATTGATTTGGTTTGTAATACGAGGATTGATTTTCTTTTGCCTGGTATCTGTTTTGTCTTCCGTTTTCTGCTTTTAAGGAGTCAATTTTTCTTTTTTGGTCCAGTGACAATTGGTCATCATAGTTCAATAAACTATCTTCTTCTTTATCCAAACCACCAAGCATCGTTCTGTTATCCTCTTTTTTGAAAAAAGCATCATACGCATCATTTTTGGTCATAATGGAATCTTGCGTATCGCCGAGTGATAGTGACAATTCTTTTGGTTTATTTTTTTCAGAAGTATCTTCTTTGAGAAACTGTGCTCCTACGTAGCCGAAAAGAAAAAGAAATGGCAGAGCCAAAAGAGGCAGAACATATTTTTTTTCTTTAAAATTTATTTTTTTAATGTCCATTTTTTAATTTTTGGTATTGGTTGAACAAGTAGTCAATTCGTAAACTGTCTTCTTTTTTCAGTGCGTTTTTGTCTCTTTTCACTTTTAAAGTTTTCAGTTCTTGTACTATTTTTTCCATCTCTTTATCATTGTTGACAGATAGATTTTGACTCGACTTATTTTTAGAATAGAGAACCGGAGGTCTTATTTTAAATGCTGTTTCGGAAGGGAAAAAGATACCTTGAATTAGAGACCCTATAAATGAAACCGACAGTAGAATCATTGAATACGTGAAGAATTTCTTTGGATTTTGAACTGCCCACTGCAGCCATTTCTGACCCTTTTGTTTTAATGTAGTTTCCATTTTAGTAAGAATTTTTATTTTGATTGGACAGTTCCTCGTTATTGATGATTCGCCAGTTTTTAAGAATCACACCGTGAGGATTATTGGGACTTCTGATGATGTCTTCAAAGAAACCTTCGGTGATGAGCTTCCTCGTAATGACAGAAGATTTTCTTGTGATCATCTGCTTACCGAAAAAGCTAAATTTCTTTTGTTCCATACTAAGCGTAATCGAATCGGTATGGATACTGACCATCGAACTGGAAGCTATTATTTGATTGTAAAATCCTTTTTCCCTTAGGTTCGTATATTCCTTTTTTCCGCTGTCATCAATAAGATACAATGACTTTTGAATATTATCCTTGATATAGGTATCATCGGGAGCGAGTGTGAAAAACAATCTGTGGAATAATTCAATTTGAGCTTTATATTCAACAGGTCGGTTCAGCAGGACATCAGTCTGCTTGGCAAGAACCGGAACGCCATTGTCTAAAATGTAAATTGATTTTCTGGAATCCTCGATCATTCTGTATGCAAAGAAAAATCCGGCAATGACAATGAAAACAGCAAAAGCAATGGTGGATAAAGAAATGACCTTGTTGATCTTGATTCTTTGTTCTATATTTTTGATAAGCATCTTTATTTTAGTTGTTGGTTGATAATGTTTGGTTGTTGGTCATTCGTACAACATTTATTTTCCTTTTTTCATCGCTCTTTGAACTCTGCCTGATGCTGAACCTGCTGCTGCACTTGCTGCTACAGAAGCTCCTCCTGTTTTGGCAGCCAATATTGCTGTTTTAGCACTGCTTGCCATTTTTCCTGCTGCACTTTTCATTTTCGTCATTGCTCCCGCCCCTCCTGCAGAAACAATACTGTCTGCAATGGTTGGGGTCATTAGTACTCCGATTCCCGTAACAACATAGGCAACACAGGTGAAAAGCTGATTGTAGATCATTCCGGAGTTGCTCACATAGACCATCAAAGCGTCTAAGTTGGTAATGGTTCCATTGGATAATAAGGTATCATACCTTTCGATCTCCATTGTATAACCGGAAGCGATCAATTGCTGACCGATGTTGATGATCGTATAGGCAACAAAAGTGTAAAGATTAATGTTGATGAATTTTGATACCCAACTGTATAATGAATTTTCAAATCCGGGAATAAGAGCCATTCCAACAGCTATCGGCCCCAAAATAATTAAAATGTAAGACCATATTTTTTGAATGAAGAAAATGAGATATACACAAATCCGAAGAATGGAAAGACAACAAAATTCAATGAGTTCTGCTACTAATTTTTGCATTTGGAACTCCATTCTTATCGACCATTCCTTGATGGGCTGAATGAGTTTATCCAATCCTTCGCTGATGTCATACCACGAATCATCCGCATCTTCAGTAGTATTCTCAATGACTTCCTGTTTGGCATCTTCTTCCGCCTTTAATTTGATGACAGCATCCAGTAATTGTTGCTGCTTTTTAAATCTCTCGACCCGTAAATCATTGACTTCCGATTCTATATCGTTGAAAATTGAGATTCCGGGTTCGGCAATGGCCTCAAATGGCGCTTGAATCATACTGACAAATCCACTCCAGTAAACAAGGGTAAATCCGATAAGAATTGGTTTCAACATCGGTGTGATTTCCCATTCTCTATCTCCGGCTGCCATTTGCCAACCCATGTACCCGAGGTACATCAGAGCGCCTAAACCGCCTATTGCTTTTCCTACCAAAGCTGAACCGGCGGCGCTATCCTGCACACTGTTGTCCAGTTTTGTAAAAACTTCCATAAACCACTTTTCAAAGGCACCATCTCCCTTTAAAAATTGGAGTAGATTGCTGTAATCACCGTCTGTCTGGGCGAAACCCATAACAGGTAAAAGAATTGTTAATAAGCAAAAAGTTAATGTTATCGTTTTATTCATTTTTAAAATCGGTGTTTATAATGATTCATCAAATTTTGAACAATTTGCTGGTCTGAAGCGGGTGTCCAACCAGGTGGCAAAGCATAATTTGAATGGTTCTTTAAAATATTTTTGTAATCTGTAAGAAGTGTTGTCTTGTTATTGTAATCCCTTAACTCTCGCACAAATTTTCTCCATTTAATAAGGGTTTCGTGGTACATAATGAACCGTTTTCCTCTTGGCATATCCATACTTCTGGACATTGCGTATTTTTCTTTGATGAGATCCAGCTCTTCCTTAAGCCTTCTAATGGTTCCTGTCGTATTGAGCGTTTCAAACGTTTGTTGGTCTTTCAATCTCCATTCAATAAAATTTTGTGGATGGTCGGGGAATTCGGTAATTGGTTTTAACATTCGTTTGTAATACAAAAGCCAAAGAGGATCGGCATCAACAGTAGCGGACGTCCAATGGGCAAAATCCTGAACACTTCTTTTATGAATGGTATCTGAAGCTGCTTTTATTTTTTTTGCTTCTTCCTCCTGAAATTTTAACTGGGCGAATCTCTGATTTTGCACCCCTGTAGGTTTTAATGGTCGAATATCTTCACCGTCTTTATAATCCCTGTTGATCTTTGGAGCCCATATTCCCCAGACTGTTGCGTAGGCAAAATTGGTTTGGATTCCCAAAAAATATTTTGGATATGGTCTCCAATCTCCCCAATCTTGAAAGACAATTCTTTTATGTTGAGCAACAATGGAAGGGTCATTCAATCTCTTTACACTCAATTGTCCAAACACAGTGGCTGTAAAAAAGAGCAACTGAAATAGACTGATTTTTTTTAGTAGATTTCCCATAATTTTTTAATTAAAGAGGTAATGGTATTTAGTGATGATGTCGCCAACAATGGCTTTGTCTATATTGATGTAATTGCGGAGAACCGGAACCTGATACAGATAAGGGATTTTCTTGGCATTCTCTAACCGTAAATTGATGTACAGAATATTTCCGTTGATATTTCTGACACGGGTAAATATCTTTTCAATAAGCATTTCCCTATCCATTGCATCCATCAGAAAATCTTTGTCTTCATTGAGAATATCCTGGGTAACTTCCTGCTGAAGCTTCATCGTCTGCTTGCCTATTTCAACATAATATTTTGAAATGAGTACGGAATATTCAGGATGCTGCGCTGATAGATCCAGCATTTTATTGGAGTTCGTCACTATTTTACCTAAATATTGATAGAGATAAATAAGTTTCTTGCTCTGGGTCAAAGCTGAATTCACATTTTTCAGTTGTTGATAGATATACTCCTGAATGGCTATGATCTGCGTGATTTTATTGTTGATGTCATCATACAATTCTTTTTGCTTTTCATAGGAATCCAAAAAAGCTTGTTCGCTTCCCAATCGAACACCGTGATTTACGGTGATCTGCGAAAGGAGTTTATCATTAATGACTATTTGCTGGCTTTTTACCGATGCAACGGAGAAGAATAAAACTCCGGAAAGAAATATTTTTTTCATTTTAGAAAGATTTGATGTGACTCATTATGTTCTCAACCACCTGCTTATCTTTGTTGACATAATATTGAAAGGCTCTTTTATTGCGTTTTACTTTGGCTTTAATATCCCTTATCTTCAGAAGCATATGCGTGGAATTCCTGCTCAATGTTTTTATTTCGCCCAAAGCATATTCTAATAATACTTTACGTTCTGATTTTTCCATTTGATTGATGGCTCCGTAAGACAAAATGATCCCGGTTACAAGCCGTGTTACCATTTGCAGATCATCAACAAACTGAACTTGGGAAGGCAAAACGGATATAATGGAATAAGGAGCATCGTTTATTTCATTGATAATAGCAGTCTGATTGTTGGTTATTTTTGTTATTTCCCTGCTCATTGCTATTCCTGTTGGTATGGCTTGAATGGCAAATGAAACAATTCGCAATCTGTCCTGAACTTTGGTGATTTTTTCTTTAAAATTGTTCCATTGGTTTCTATTGGCCGTTTCTACGGTGGCATTCGCAATTTGTTTTTGTCGCATTTCTTTTTGCCTGTCGTGTTCTTTCATCGTGGCATTGATTTCTATATCCATCATCGGAAATGATACATTTTCCTGTTGCCATGCTGGTGTAGAACCACCACCGGAGGATGTCAACACAAGATAAACAGCCGGAATAGATAGGCTAAGAAGAATCTTCTTTAACATTTTGTAATTTTTTAAAAATTCCGTTTGTACCTGTTCATTATATTTTCAACAATAGCTTTGTCTGTATTGATGTAGCCTGCAAATGGATTAATGGAATTCCAGAATCCTAGTCGATTGGCTTTTTCCAGTCTTAATTTAATCGCCAAAAGCCAAAGCTTCAGATTTTTGACGTTCCCGGAAATATTATGCAAGATTTTATATCGATCTCCTGCAGTAGCCAGATTCAGCTCTCCGGATGCGAGAATATCAGATACATCTGTCACGATCTTTAGACTTTGCTCATAGGTCTTTTGTGAAGCTTTCACCCCAAAAATGGCATACTCAGGATGTTCTGATGCTAGTTGTACCACTTGTGAGGAATAACTATAACATTTATTGAGATCTGAGTAGATCTCCTGTGCCTGAATTCCGTTTTGTAATGTTCCTGAAACTTCTTTCAAGCCTTTCAGAATTTTATTCTGAATGTCATTGGCTGCCACCATCTGTGTTCCTACCCAGATCTGAGCATCTTTTAACTTTGAGGTCTCTTCGATTACTTCATTTTGTTTGGCTTTTAGATTTTCAGAATACAGAATCATTGCCGCCGTTACGGTAGGGTCGATGTAAGTGTTTTGAGCGAATCCAATTGTCCCCCATAGGGAGAAAATGAGTAGAAAAACCTTCAATCTAATGTGGTTCGCCAGAGATGAAACGTAACGAAATCCTCTTGGAAAATTTATAGCTTTAAAGGTTTTCATAAGCGTAATTTTGTTTACTGATTAATTCTGAAAAAGTGATTTGGCGGTCTTCTAATTCCTGTGAGATGACTTTGAAAACATTCTTCCCTTTGTGTTCTTTTTTCATTATTCTGTAGAAAGAATTGATTTTTTTATCTAATGGATTTTGATATAAGTTCACGAGTGACACTAAGTTTTCCAGACTGTCTCCGAAGACTTTGAGATCACCAACTATTCTGCGCAATGCTTCATCATAGTCGCCATATTGATGTACATAATATTCAACTGCCGATTTCTCCGGTTTTTCTGTGGTATAGGTTAAATATTGCTCCAGAGATACTTCATTCCCATAGACCTCTCCTTTCGAACCTCTCTTTAAATAGAATTCTTTGAATCGGCTTCGCCCGAATTTGTTGTTGAGATTGTTGATGGTGAAAATCTTGTTTTGCTCTACTTTATTAAGTGAAAGAAGCGAAGCTATCTTGTCGAAATTATCTTTGAACTTCGTCTGATCCAGCAATATAAAAGTGTCCGAATTATTGATGATGGAATCTTTAACCACCGCATTTCCAATAATATCATCCAGTTCCTGCGTTACCACCACCGCTTCTCCCCAAAATTTCCTCACCGTTTTGTACAAATAAAGGATGTATCCTCCCATCAGTTTACTCGCAATGGCCTTCCACGCTTCTTCGATGATGAGTGCTTTTCTACGGTCTTTTCTTAACCTCATTTTCTGAATAAAGGTGTCCATAATAATGAGCGTTACTATCGGAAACAGTTTGGGATTATCCTTCACATTATCAATTTCAAAAACAATAAAAGATTCGTCAAAAAGCGTATTATCGGCACTTTCATTTAAAGTCGTTCCATACCTTCCGCCTTTGTAAAAATCTTTCAGGACAAATAAATAGGTGCGCAGATTGAATTCCTTCTCTATAATATTGTGTTTTTTATTATTTAGGTAAATAGGAAGAAATTGATCACAATAATCATAAAACCCATTGAACGAAAGTTCTGTTACAACCAGCTTTTCTTCCAGTTCTTTTATTTTTCTGATAATGGCTTTTCTAAAGGATTCATTCCATTCTTCAGCTGATCTGGGTTGCCTGATGATGTCATTCGACTTGATTAAAATTAACTGTGTCTCATTGTATATTTTCCTTCTTTCTTCATCGTTCAGCGTGTCATACGCTTCATAGACTTTATAGAAATTTTCACTTTCATATTCAGGATTATTGATGTTCTTATCGGGATGATAGAATTTTAACAATTTTCTTCCCGCTTCTTTTATTTCATCGGAACTGGCATCGAAAGTAATTCCCAAAATGTCATAGTAAGTATGCTGTCCTTTGGCTTCATTCTCATATTCAGAAAAAAGATCATCTTCGTGAATGTTGTATTTACCTAGATAGAGAATGAGTTCTTCAGAAGTTTTATTTTCATACCACTGTGTTCCTGAGTTGAAATACTGATGGTAATACGACATCAACACATTATCTAAAATGGATTTTTGAGCGGATGACATTGCAGCATCGGGACCTTGCCAAATCAAGAAAATCAAGTTGGTTAAAAATTCGATTTTTTCGATATTAAATTCTTTTTTATCCATCAGAAAAGGATTCATTGTAATGGGCTTTTCTTCGGTATATTGAATGTATCTTCCTCCTTTATATTTACAAGTTCCTGAATAGGAATCTCCTGTATCAACAATCACTACATCATAATTGTAGGTCAAGTACTGCTCGATAATATTGTTCATTAAAAAACTTTTGCCTGAACCACTAGGTCCGAGAACGAACTTATTTCTGTTATTAATTCTTCCTGTTTTCATCGGTAAATCCGAAGGATCTACTTTTAGCGGAACGCCTTGTCTATCGGTAAATCTTAAATAGAAATTGGATTCTTCATTGACGGGGTAACTTTCTTTAAAAAAAAAACACAAGGCCGCTTCGCTTGTCGTCATAAAAAGATCATATTCCCTAAGTTCTGTTCCATTGCCCGGAATTGCCGACCGCCAAAGTTCTAACTGGTTGTAGGCATTTTTAGAAACAATGATTCCTTTTGTGAAAAGCTTATTTTCAATCATCGACTGAATGTTTTCCATTTTTTCCAGTGTCTGGGCTGAAAACAATATTGAAAAATGAGCATTGACCACCAATTGCCCATCAACAGCAATATTATGAAGCAGAGTCTGAATTTCATCTGCTATAATCGCATTGGAAGGAGAATTGTTAGCTGCTCCTTCGTGCTTTTTCTTCTTTTTATCAAGCTCCCTTTGCTGTTGCGCCTGAATTGGAATAGTAATAATCTGATTGTATACAATGGTCTCATAATCTTCCAGTTCATTGATAAAACTAAAATTATCAACTGCTGTTTCAGCAGCTGCACCGTTACCGCCGAGAACAGAATAAGGTTCAATTTCTGAGGGCAAATCAATGTTTTCTACATCCACGTAAGAAATATTTTTTACGAATCTGTTTCCGATCTGCAAAAATTCGTTGGTGCTTTTTATATTATCGAATGTTGGAGATTCGGTAAACTGCATCGACAGAACTCCCGAAATGTAGTATTCAAAATCTTTCTCAAATAAAAACTGAGGTTCGCAGTCATTCTGCTTCAAAAGCATCAATACTTTTTGGCATTTGTCCCGAAGTTCTTTATAGCTTTTATCGGAGAAATTGTATTGCTTTCTTTTCTTTTTCAGTTTATCATCGATGATATCTGTAAACAAAAGCACCGTTTCGATGGTTTTGAAAAGTCTGCCGTCAAAATGTTCCGAATATTTTTGTTGTAGAAATTGGTTGGATTGTTCAGCGGTGTATTTTTTTTTGGAAAAAATATCGAGCTTCTGAACGATTCTCCCCTCTCCAATGATCGATACCACCTGATTTAAAACCGTGTGAAAGTTGAGATAGCTATCCGGGTCCGCCGAGTACTGTTCTACGATGTTTTTTATCTTGATCCCGATAATAGGGTTTCCGTATTGTCCGAAAAGAACATCAAAATCCCAATTGAAATCCTTTCCATAATCATAACCTATAAAAGGAATGCTAAATGCCTGTTTTTTTGTTGTTGCCATTCTTTAAAAGTTTATTACTGCCTAACCTTTTTGGAAAAATTAAGATGTGATCGAAGTTTCTGGTTTTGTCATACAAACCATATTTATCCTGTCTTCTGAAGATGAGATAAACTCCGCCTGCGGTGACTGCAAGACCAAGTAAAGAGCCTAAGAGACCGAACTTTGAGAGTACCAATGCTGAAATGACCCCGCCACCGATAACACCGACTGCGTAAAAGATGTATTTCCCTTTGAGTCCGAAGAATACAAGGGGCTTTTTCAGCCCCTTATAAAGGTAGAATCCCATCCTATGCAAAGAATGCTGTTACAAATTCCGGAACGACAATCAGGAAGATCATTGCTCCTCCATAACCAAGGATCTCTTTGTTTACGTCCTGGTCACCATTCGTCCATTTATTATACACTCGGAGACCTCCGATAAAACCGACCAATCCTCCTACTGCTTTCAAGATCAGCTTGACCGGATCCCAATAATCAGTGATATCACTTGCTGCATTCGAGATTGCCGTTGCTCCACCTTGGGCAAATGCGGGAGTTATCGCCATAATTGCCAAGGCTAGGGTTAGAACTTTTTTTGTTGTCACGTTTTTTGTGAAAAAATTTTTCATCATAATTCAAAAAATTTATAAAGGGTTAATAATCAATTGAGTGTTAAATTTTGGGAATAGGAGTCCCGGACAACGGATGGGAATCCGCTGTTAAGTCTAATAATCAGTACGTTAGATTTTGTTTAAGTTGGCTAACTACATAATGGATTGATAAACTTTGTATCCGTCGTAGTTCGCAACCATTTGAACCAAGGTTTCAGAAAGATTAAGCATCGCCTTCCAATCTTTTATTCTGGAAGTTTCCTGGTCTGCACTAACCGTGATTGGGTTTTCGCTAATCACTTCGTTAGGTTTCTGATTTTCCTTTTCTGTTGATATTTTTTCCTTTTGGTCAAAATACGCTTCGCTTGATTCAGCATTTTCAGGATCAGGTTGGTTTTCAATTTCGGTAAAATCCTTTTTGGGTGCATTGTCCGGTTCATCCAGATCTTGTTCAGATTCAAATAGTCCCCTCAAATATTCCAGATCTTGTCTTTCTTCATTTCCTTCAGTGTAATCAGAATGGATTAGATTTTTATTAAAGGATTTGGGAGTGTTGAGATTTTCTACATCTTCAATCCCTATAGTTGCAGTAAGATCTTCGTACTGTTCGGAAATTTCGGATAAAGAAAATTCCTCCGTCTCTTCTTTGTAGGTTTCTTTTTCTTTCTTCAGAAACAGATCGTATACAATGTTACCTGCATAATACAACACGTAAACAGCCAGAATAGTAAGTGAAATTTTTATCATTTTTTATTGATTTAGTTGTCAGTCAATCGTTGTCGTTTGTTGGTATTGAATCTTTGATTTTTTACCTCTTTTTAATCACTTGTATTTTGATTTTTGAGGTTTCATTGATATATTTTATAAGTTCATCGAATGTATGTTCTACTGCATATTTTTGCTTGCCTATAAGGCTTCTGGTATTAATAGTTTGTAGGCAGTTTCTTTTAAATACCGGGCTTGGCAGCAGCATTCCATATTTTGCGAGCTCAATGTCCATTGCTTCCTGATTCAGATACTTGTAGCCTTTATCATATTTGGAACGGATAAATATTCTTTCGGCCTCACTTTCCAGTAGTCCCAGCATATTGATGAAGACCAAAGTCGATTTTACAGAAACATCGGAATACTCAAAAGGTGTTACGATAAAATCACTGTATATGAGCAAATCACTGTATTTTGCATCGAGCGTTCCGGCCAAATCAAAGAGATTGATCTCATCGCTTTCTTTTAAATTAATGAGAGTTTCAAAGTCTGAAAAAGGCTGCTCTTCTTCCTCGCCAATAATTTCTACATCGTACAATTTTGGAATGTCCAATAGCTCATCTTCTTTCCATTTGTGATAGAATGATTTCTGATAATCAAAATCGAAAACATTGAGTTTTCTTTCTGAAAGTGCGGTAATGTAATTGGCAAAAGCGATGGCTAATGTCGTTTTTCCGGTTCCTCCTTTTTGGGTAGCAAATGTGATGATCATAGGTTTTAGTTGATTTTTATTGGACTGAAGATGATTTTTCCATCAACTTTATCGTCTCTTTTTTCGTCTTTTTTTGAGTTCATTTTCGGCAGGGTCTTTTGCAGTTCCCGAACTTTTCATCAACTCAAAAAGCATTTCGTTGACGGCTTTGTTTAATTCTGTTTTTTCATTATTTTCAGTCCGGTTTTCTGTCTGCACTTCATTGACGCTTATGGGATTCAGAAATTTTTGATATTCCTTTTCTCCGATTAATGGTTGAAGTTCACCCACGTAATGAAATCTGGTATGAACAGCATACAGCTTTCCATCTTCGCCTTTTGTTATAGAAATATCTTTTTTTTCATCATTTGTGTTTTTGTTATTTCTAATAAAGTCCTTTACTTCAAACTGGACTTTTCGGTAGGTTTCCAAATCTTTCTTCCCTCGGTTTTCAAAAAGCATAAAGTCCTTGATTTCTGCTTCCGGATTATTCTTCTTAAAAAATTCAAGCAGGATCTTTTTTGTTTCCTGGCTGCGAATATTATAATCCTTCAGTATTTCAAAAGTCTTCTTATCCACCTTGTCAGAAGTAAATTCAAATACTTCATTCATTTTCATAATATCACTTCCTTTGTATACTTCTCCTGTTTTATGGTCGATCACGGTGTAGCCGAAAGGATTTTTATCTTCTTTATGATGAAAAACCATATCGATCCCGAAAACATCTTTCAGCTTTTTTTGGAGCTCGCTTTCAAAGGCAATCTTCATTTTTGAATCATTTCCTCCGTCAGTAGTCTTCTCTTTTGGAAGCACTGCTTCATTTTTTCTATTATCCACCACTTTAAAAACCTTATTGGAATACAATTCTTTGTATTTGCTTAATATGGCTTTCATCTGCTTAGCCCTTTTTTCATTTTTGCTGTTATCAAAAACAATCTGATCCCCTCTAATAGATTTTTGGTTTACTCCGTTTTTTAAAATGTTAAAAGAATTTTCATCACTTGTGTTTTTGCCTATCTTGTAACCATTTCTGCTGAGTAGAGTTTCCAACTGATCAAGCGAACTTATTTTGTAGTTCAGCAGCTTTTCCAGTTCTTCTTCCGGTTTCTGACCATATAATTTTTCCATTGTAACGCTTAATGCTTTTTGGGCTTTAAGCCTTTCATAACTGTCATTGATCTTTTTCCCTGTCTGTTTATCAACCCGGGTTGAAACAATGTGTACGTGATTATTATCTGTATCCTTATGAAAAACCACAATGAAAGGCTGTTCGCCATATTTCATTTCATCCATAAAATTCTCCGTTATCTTAGTAAGCTCTTCTTTCGAATGCCCTTGAAATTTTGTAGAGATCATCGCGTGAAATTGAGGCTTCAACACTTTTTTATTCCCGATTGAAATAGCTCTTAAATAGTTTCTTACTTCTTGCTTGCTGCTTGATTCGTTAATGAATGAAGGAAAATTTTTCATCAGCATTAATTCTCCAATGCCTTTATCAATTTTCTTATCGTTATAATGAACTCCTGGAAAACTCGGACCTGCCGGATCCATGATCTTAACAATCATCTTGATAGCTTTGCATAGATTTTTGTAAAGATTTCGTTCTGTTCTTTTTTCAGAATTATGATCTCTGATAACTTATCCGAAAAATTTCTGAGTTTATTTTCGCTGATAAATTTTTGACCATTTGCTATTTTTGCTACCTGATTGATATTATTTTCAATTTTTCCGAAGATGTTATCCTGTTTTTCAATGAACGCCAATACTTTTCGTCTCTCGTCATCCATCATTCTATTCTCTACGGAATTGATGATTAGACTAGTCAGGGAAATTTGTTTATTGGAACAGATTTTTTTCCAATCTTTCTTCTTTTCACTCTTAATTCTGAAAAAAATAACTTCATCTTTTTGCTCATCAATATTCATCTTTCAAATTCAAATTTGATTTTAAAAATGTTGTTTTCTATATTGGAACAAAGATGACCGCCGCAATTGCCATAATGCCTACAACGATAGAACTAACGACTTTTACTTTTTTCACTTCCCTGATTTGTTTTTTATCTATTGAAATCGTCTCTCCTTTTTTGGAAATACCATAAATATTGTTGCCATCAACTGATGTGATTTTTATTTTGTGGATTTTTGCAGTGAAATCCTGAACGTCATATTTGTGATTTAATGCTAAAGAATTATCTTTTAATGGTTTGCCAGGATTCGAAACAATAGACCTACAAGATGTTAGTGAAAGAGTGATCATCAGGCATAAAAATTTGAAAAAGTTTTTCATAGTTTATGATTAAGGTGTTACCCAACTTGTCAAACCGTTTACGCTTTTTAGAATATATGTTCCGGTAGCAGGCGGAGTTGGAACTATCTCTGTTGCAAAACCAAATGAACCATCTGTTTTGGCAACTACTTTTTTCGTATAGGATGAATCTCCGTCTGCATTGGGCATTTGGGAAGGTGTAACGCTGAGCTTGCCATTGATATTTAACCATCTTTCAGAAAAATCCCCCGAAATCAAAGCAAATTTGTAATCCGTATAATTGTTCGTGATACTATCCCAAAAGCTGGTTGAACTTGTTGTAACGCGGGTTGAATGTATAGCTAGTTTATTACTTACGCTTCTGTTTCCTGTGGCCGGGCTACCAGCGCCAATGCCGATGAAAATATTGTTAGACCCTGTTCGGTTTCCTGTTCCTGACAGATAGCCAATAGAGATGTTATCATTTCCTGAAGTAATGTAGGACATAGCTCCCGGACCAATTCCAATATTTCTACTACCGGAGATTACGCCGTTTGCGATGCCATTCAAAGCAGAAACTCCTGCAGCATAATTAAGTTTGCCTGTAACTTCTCCTTGAGACATTGCATAAGCACTAGCGGAATTTCCTTTTCCAGAGGTTATATTAGAGTCGGTTGCAAAAATAGAATTGTAGTCACCGGTGATTGGACTTCTGGAATTTCCCAGTATGTAATTTTCTTTCTCATCAAAATTAAGATGCAGACTGTTCTTGACAATAAGTTCAACCGTAGAAGTGTTGCCCTTGAGTGCAACTGTATTTAGTGGGTCTTCTTTTATAAATGACTTCCATAGATCACCGTCAAAATAATACAACCCGGACTTTGTGATATGAATAACCTGACCGGATAAATTAGTAGCTGGAGATGTTACAAACACGACAGCTCCTTTTTTTGCAGATGAATATGTTTTTGCTGCGAGTTGGTTACCTGTAATCCTTGGAGGAATAATCCCGTCATAATGATTGGTGTCATTTGGTTTCCCTACAACTTCTAAAGTAGCCTCGGGCGTCTGGGTGTTGATGCCAATCTGTCCCTGTATTGTTGTTGCTATGAAAGGCAGAAAAAAATAAATTAATGTTTTCATTTTATTTTTTATTAAAATTCATTTGGTCTTAAGAATCGTATTAACTGTGTATAATTTGTATTAATTGCTATAATTTTAGCGTCCTAGTGTAGATAGGGTCTGATCCAATTTGAGTAGCCCTGAACTTCTCCATAAGTATAATATGATGTTGATATTGCGCCTAAAGAAGCTTGAGGAATTTTTATGGTGAAATTTTCAAGCAAGGCAGGAATAAGCATTGTTGAATTCTCAGGATGTAAAAAAACAATCTGGTTAGGAATATACCCTATGTCACTAAAGATATCCGGAATATTTATAAGTGCGTCGGAAGTAATTGGTTCTGAATCAGTCGACCTGAATATTTGAAATTTTACATTGACGATACCATTAACTTTTCTGAATGATACGGATCCTTTTAAGCCTCCATAATTTTTGGTCCCAATGGTATAGTATTTAGAAGCGGTTAAATAATTATTTGTATTTCCATTATAATTAACCGGAGCGGACCATGTAGAAGTTGCACTAAGAGCCGCAGTACTGGTATGGTCAAACGTCAATAGAATTCTATATTCAGTGGGTTGCTTTTCTTTTGAAAATGTTTGCCACAAATTGCCATCAAAATAATATAATCCGGGTTCAGTTATTTGAATGACTTGTCCTGATAAATTGTTAGCCGGAGATGTTACAAAGACGACAGTTCCTTTTTTTGTAGATGAATATGTCTTTGCAGCGAGTTGATTTCCTGTAATTCGTGGAGGAATAATTCCGTCATAATGATTGACATCATTTGGTTTTCCTACCACTTCTAAAGTCGCCTCTGGAGTTTCGGTATTGATGCCGACCTGACCTTGGATTGATACTACTATTAATGCCAGTAGAAGATGACTCAATTTTTTCATTAGTATTTTGATTAAAAATTCTGTGACAAAATTGGGCGTTAAAACCTTCTAAAACAATAGTATTCAATGGGTTTGGGCTAAATAAGAATAATCTGGATTAGTTTGGAAACTTCCCAGGATTAAAAAAGAATGATTTGGATTAATTTGGATTCTTGTACCAAAATTTAATTAAAAACAAAAAAACAAGTTCCGCAGTTTTTTTCCCCTTTTTGAAAAAAAGGCAAGATCGTCTTTGGATATAAAACTTGAAAAGTTTGTATATACAAAGACACATCTTGCTCAAAAAAAGCCGCTTATTTTTCGGAGTTCTGAAAAACGATTAATAGTATTGATAATCAGCAGTTTTGATTCTTTTATTGTTTTTATTGGAAATGTGTGGAAGTGAAGTCTGAGCATACGAAAGTAAATAATAAATCCTTTCAAAGTGATAATTTATCTATCGTATTGTAGATCAAATCGTAAGGATTTTGACCTGTACTTATCTTAAGCAGGTGACCTGTATATGTTTTACGCAGGTATGAACTCCAGCTGTATGTGTATTACGCAGGTTTGATGATCGGCATGATTCTATTTTATGATGATGATCTGTATCTTATTTACACAGGTATGAATTTAAAGCTGTATTTATTTTATGCAGGTTGATGACTAGTATAATCCTTTTTATACAGTTTGCAGGGAAAGCTACAGCAGAGTTCACAATACATTCCGTCAAATTAAAAAAGGGAAGAGAACCTGACATCTCCTCAAAGCTTTTTTGTTCGGAAAAACGTAGGACTTTAGACTTTGGAATTGCGTTTTGCAAAAAAGCGAAGTGGCTTTGAAAGGACATCCAACAAAACCAACCCTAAAAGCAACCGCCATCATTGCCCGGAAATCAACAACAGGATATCTTTACTGAATTACCGCCAGATAAAAATAAACATTGTAAATATTATTGAAAATGAAAAAGAGCGGATAAAAAAAATGATCCGAATTTGCAACATTTGGTGCAACAGGGGTAAACTTCACTAAATATTTTTTTAAACAATTTTGGTAGTTAAAATATTAATCGTAATATTGCGATGTATAATTTTTGATAAAAATGGGAGTTACAAAAACTGAAATATACACGGAACAGCAGAACCGTTTAGCAACTTCGCTAAAGGCATTGGCTCATCCTGCACGCATAGCTATCCTGCAATATATCATTAAACAAAATGCCTGTATTTGTAATGACTTGGTAGAGGAATTGGGATTGGCACAAGCTACCATTTCGCAGCATTTGAAAGAACTAAAAAACATTGGTATTATCAAAGGAAATATAGAGGGAACCAGTGTATGCTACTGCATTGATGAAAATGTCTGGCAGCAGATTAAGAAGGAACTCAATACTTTCTTTGTTGACGATATAGGTATTGATAAATGTTGCTAAGCATTTATTTTAACCAAATCAATCGTAATAATGCAATATAACAATTAAATAATGAAATTATGAAACTATCAAAAATCAAAGAAATCTTACCAACATTAGAGCATGTTGAATTTCAATTAGAGAACGGAACGTTTGTTCCCGAACATTTCCACGTTACCGAAGTTGGGCAAATCAATAAAATTTTTATTGATTGTGGTGGTGTAATCCGCAATGAAAAAGTTGTCAATTTCCAATTATGGAATGCTGACGATTACGAACATAGATTGAAGCCAACCAAACTATTAAATATCATCAAACTATCCGAAGAAAAATTAGGTATGGAAGATGCCGAAATTGAAGTAGAATATCAAATTGATACTATCGGGAAATATGATTTGGATTTCAACGGAAAAACATTCGTACTGAAAAGTAAAACAACAGCTTGTCTTGCTCAGGATGCTTGCGGTATTCCTGTCGAAAAGCAAAAAATAAAATTATCAGCGTTGAATAATGCTTCCTGCACACCTAATTCAGGATGTTGTTAAACCCTTTAAATCAATCAAAATGTATAAGAATTTAGTTGAAACAATAAACAATGTTACTACTTTTCAAAACATCAGTGAAGAACGCAAAAATATATTACGACCACTGATAGATTTTGTACAGCAAAAAGTAAACAATAGTCAGGAAATAAGTATCAACTTCATTTGTACCCACAATTCCCGAAGAAGCCATTTATCGCAGGTTTGGGCACAGGTAGCAGCAGCACACTATGTTATCCCAAAGGTACATTGTTATTCGGGTGGTACAGAAGAAACGGCATTATTCCCGAAAGTGGCAGAAGCATTGACACATCAGGGATTAAGTATTTTCAAAATAGCAGATACCGACAATCCTGTATATGCCATAAAGTATAGTGATAATTCTTTGCCGATTGTTGGTTTCTCCAAAAAATATGATAGCCCTTTCAATCCTGTATCAGCGTTTGCAGCTATTATGACCTGTTCACAGGCAGACGGCGGATGCCCTTTTATTGCAGGAGCAGAAAAGAGAATACCTATCACATTTGAAGACCCTAAAATTTCAGACAATACACCGGAACAATCAAAGGTCTATGCTGATAGAAGTTTACAGATAGCAACGGAAATGTTCTATGTTTTTTCAATGATTAAAATGTAGCCGATGCAACCAAAACTAAAATTCTTAGACAGATACCTTACCTTATGGATATTCCTTGCAATGGCAGTAGGTATAGGATTGGGATATATTTTTCCCGGTATTTCAAAAATTACAAATGCGCTATCCGTAGGCACTACAAATATTCCGTTGGCAATAGGTTTAATATTGATGATGTATCCGCCATTAGCAAAGGTTGATTATTCATTATTGCCTATGGCGTTTAAGGATAAAAAAGTAATTGGTATATCCTTATTGCTGAATTGGGTTATCGGTACAGTGCTAATGTTCGGGTTAGCCGTTTTATTTTTAAGGAATGAACCCGATTATATGACAGGTTTGATACTGATAGGTTTGGCAAGATGTATCGCAATGGTAATCGTTTGGAGTGATTTAGCTAAAGCAAACAGAGAATATACAGCTATGTTAGTTGCATTAAACAGTATCTTCCAGATATTTACTTACAGTTTTTTAGTATGGTTATTCATCAACGTATTACCTGCAAAATTAGTATTAGCCAATTTCAATGTAAGCGTATCAATGAAAGATGTTACCGAAAGCGTATTGATATATTTAGGTATTCCTTTCTTGGCAGGTTTTTTAAGCCGATACATCCTTGTAAAATCAAAAGGTATAGAATGGTATAACCGGAAATTTGTACCCAAAATATCGCCCATTACATTGTATGCTTTACTGTTTACTATAGTATTGATGTTCAGTCTGAAAGGCGATAAAATAGTAGAGTTGCCAATGGATGTAGTAAAAGTAGCAATACCGTTAATCATCTATTTTATACTTATGTTTTTCGTGAGCTTCTTTATCAATAAATCTCTTAAAGTTCCTTACGATAAAAACGCATCCATCGCATTTACAGCCACAGGAAACAATTTTGAATTGGCAATAGCCGTAGCAATATCGGTTTTCGGTATTCATTCGCCACAGGCATTTGTGGGCGTTATCGGCCCATTGGTGGAAGTTCCTGTACTGATATTATTGGTACGTGCAAGTTTGTGGCTAAAGAAGAAATATTATGACCAAAATGCTCATTGATGCTTTGAATAAAGAAATGATATAAAGAAAGTCAGCAAACTACTTGACCAGTTTTCCATTTGGCAGATATAAATTTAAGCAATATTAAAAATGAAGAATTGGACAACGCAGTGGATAAATACATCAATTGACAACTGTTCTACAATTACAAGAAAATATTAATTGTAATTTTATAGAGCTTATTTTAAGCTAATTTCAAATAAAGCACAAAATATATGACAACACTCTTTATAAAAAATATGGTTTGCAACCGTTGTATTATGGTAGTGCAGAATGAATTGGAGAAGCTTGGATTGACTGTGAAAAATATAAAGCTGGGAGAAGTTACCTTGGATAAAGAATTAGCTGAAAACGTTAAAACCAATTTAGTGCAAGCACTGACTGTATTAGGTTTTGAATTAATAGATGATAAAAAAAGCCGAATTATAGAAAAAATAAAAAATATTATTATTGACCTCGTTCATCATCAGGATGGCGAAACAAAATACAATTTGTCGGATGTTTTAAATAGCAAGATACACCACGACTATAATTATCTCTCTAATTTATTTTCAGAAATTGAAGGCACTACTATCGAAAAATATTTTATTGCCCAAAAAATAGAGAAGGTAAAAGAATTATTGGTATATGATGAACTATCTTTGAGTGAAATTGCTTTCCGTTTAAATTACTCAAGTGTAGCCTATTTAAGCAACCAATTCAAAAAGGTAACAGGACTTACCCCAAGTTATTTCAAGCGAATACGAGAGGATAAAAGAAAACCTTTGGATAAGGTCTAAGTAAATCTTACAAATCATTCCCAAAATTCCACAACGAAAAAATGGAAACAATACGGAACTTTGTATCATAAAACTCATACAAAATGGTACACAAATATCAAGTAACAGGTATGACCTGTGGAGGTTGCGAAGCAAAGGTGAAATCAGCTTTATTAAAGGTTGAAAATGTGACAAATGTTGAAGTTTCAAAAGATGAAAACTCAGCTACCCTGACAATGGATAAACACATTCCAACTACACAATTGCAAAAAGCATTAACCGCTGTTGGAAAATATACCATAGAAATGAGCAATAACAAAAGCCCACAACATACCACGACAAATGAACCAGTGGCAAAATCCTGCTGCTCTGCTCATTCTCACGATGATAAAAAAACAATCGAAGTGACTAGCAATATAAAAGGCAAATACTATTGTCCAATGCATTGTGAAGGCGATAAAACTTATGATAAAGCTGGCGATTGCCCTGTTTGTGGAATGCATTTGGTAAAAGAAGCAGAATTGAATGTAAAGAAAACGATGTACACCTGCCCAATGCATCCCGAAGTTATTCAAGATAGTCCGGGTTCATGTCCTATATGCGGAATGGATTTAGTACCCATGGAACCAAGCGATTCCGAAGAAAAAAAAACCTATCTGGATTTGCTTAAAAAAATGAAAATTGCAACCCTCTTTACGGTGCCAATTTTTATTATTGCCATGATGGAAATGGTACATAACAATCCGTTATTTCAAATAATGGACAGCAACATGTGGAACTGGGTGCAATTTCTGTTTTCAATTCCTGTTGTTTTCTATGCTGGTTGGATGTTTTTTGTACGAGCTTGGAAATCCATAATCACTTGGAATCTAAATATGTTTACCCTTATCGGAATAGGAACTGGAGTTGCATTTTTGTTTAGTATTGTAGGAATGCTGATTCCGAATATCTTTCCGGAAGAATTTAAAACCGAACACGGAACCATTCATCTTTATTTTGAAGCAGCAACAGTAATCATTACACTGGTCTTGTTGGGACAATTGTTAGAAGCAAGAGCACATAGCCAAACCAGTGGAGCTATAAAAGCGTTATTACAATTAGCACCAACCGAAGCTACTTTGATTGGTGAAGGGGGCGATAAAGTGATTTCCATTCATGATATTAAGAAAGGTGATTTATTACGCGTAAAACCAGGAGATAAAATTCCAGTTGACGGAAAAATAACCGATGGTGAAAGCAGTATTGATGAAGCAATGATTACAGGAGAACCAATTCCCGTTGACAAAAAGAAAGACGATAATGTAATTTCGGGAACAATCAACGGGAACAAATCATTTGTAATGATGGCCGAAAAAGTAGGTTCTGAAACATTACTTTCTCAAATTGTACAAATGGTTAACGATGCTTCTCGTTCAAGAGCACCCATTCAAAAATTAGCCGATAGTATTTCTAAATATTTTGTACCCATTGTAGTAATCATTTCAGTAATTACCTTTTTTGTTTGGGCACTATTTGGTCCAGAACCAGCGAAGGTTTATGGATTTATAAATGCCATTGCAGTTTTAATCATAGCTTGTCCTTGTGCTTTAGGTTTAGCCACGCCGATGTCTGTGATGGTGGGTGTGGGCAAAGGAGCACAATCTGGAGTATTAATTAAAAATGCCGAAGCCTTAGAAAATATGAATAAGGTGGATGTTTTAATAACAGATAAAACAGGAACGCTAACTGAGGGAAAACCTTCTGTAGAAAAAATTTACGCATCAACTAATAACGAGGATGATTTATTGCAAAATATAGCTTCCTTAAACCAATACAGTGAACATCCATTGGCACAAGCAGTAGTCAATTATGCCAAAACAAAATCTATTTCATTAATTGGAGTCAAAGATTTTGAAAATGTTACAGGAAAAGGAGTTACAGGAACGGTTACCAATAGAAAAGTAGCATTAGGCAATAAAAAACTAATGGAACAGGTTAAGGCAACTATTTCTAACGATTTAGAAACCAAAATTATTGCAGAACAAAAACTTGGTAAAACGGTTTCTTACATTGCTGTTGATGATGTTACAGTTGGTTTTGTTTCAATTACCGATGCGATAAAAACTTCGAGTGCAGCAGCGATAAAAGAACTAATGCTCCAAGGTGTAGAAGTAATTATGCTTACTGGCGACAATGTTAATACAGCCAAAGCAGTAGCGGATGAATTAGGTTTATCTTCCTATAAAGCAGGATGCTTACCCGAAGATAAACTCAACGAAATTAAACGTTTACAAGCAGAAGGGAAAATTGTAGCTATGGCTGGTGATGGTATAAATGATGCTCCGGCATTAGCACAAGCCAATATCGGAATAGCTATGGGAACTGGAACTGATGTAGCCATAGAAAGTGCCAAAATAACTTTAGTAAAAGGCGATTTATTAGGTATCGTTAAAGCAAAAAATTTGAGCCATGCTGTTATGAAAAACATCAAGCAAAATTTATTCTTTGCCTTTTTCTACAATGTGCTTGGTGTTCCAATTGCAGCAGGTATTTTATATCCGTTTTTCGGAATTTTATTATCTCCAATGATTGCAGCTTTAGCAATGTCTTTAAGTTCTGTATCGGTAATCGTAAATGCATTGCGATTACGCAGTTTTAAACTTTAAATGAATTATTCAATAAACAAAATGGAAAAGAATAATCAAGACTTACGATTCAAAACAAATATTAACTGTGGTGGATGTGTAGCATCTGTAAAACCTCATTTGGATAATACCATGGTATAATATGCCATTGGGAAGTAGATACAACTAAAGACAAGGTGCTTACCGTAAAATCAGAAGGAATTACACAAGAACAGGTAATTGAAACTGTACAGAAAGCAGGTTTTAAGATAGAACCATTAAACAAAGATAATTTCCTTATCCTAATAACCTGTTTAGTTATTTAACTTATAACAAACACTTTAGGTAATTAACTGTATATTTATTTTAATAAGCATAAAAAGGACTATGCAGACTAGTGATTTAGATATTTTATCTATAATTCTGTGTTTGCAGTTCACGAAAGTGCAAAATATAGCAATTAAAAGAAATAATTTCATAATTTTGTAGTGTTGAAAAATTTGAGTAAACATATCAGCTTTGTCATCTTACTATGTTTGGGCTTTTTCCTAATGCCAAGCATAAGCTATGCTTGTGCAAAAAAAACAACTAAGACAGAGCAAAAGTCCTGCTCAAAAGATCAATCTGCAAAAGCAGAACATAAAAGCAGTTGCAAGGACAAGTCCTGTAAAAAATGCAAAAATGGTCACGACTGCGACGGCAATTGTAAGCACAGTTCATGTGGATGTAGCACTTCTTCATCTTCTGTAAGCTTACCAATACCAATAGATTTAAAAACAGCTAACCCTTTTGCTGAAATTAAAAAGCAAAAATTCGGTTTCAAAGAAGCCTACTATTCTTCAGGCTACTCTTCCATTTGGCAACCACCTAAAATAAGCTAAAACGATGGCTTGTTAGCCATACGTGTGCCTTGTCGAAAGCTGAATCCAGTTTTCGCAAACTCTTCGTATATCTTATTAAATTAAAAAAAATAAAAATGAAATCAATATCAAAAATATTGATGGTAATCATCGTATTACTATCAGCCGTAAACAGTTTTGCACAAATCAAAAATGCAAAAACAGAAACTGTAAAAATATATGGCAACTGCGAAATGTGTAAAACAACCATCGAAAAAGCAGGAAATTTAAAAAATGTAGCCACGGTAGATTGGAATAAAGATACCAAGATTGCTACACTCAACTATGATGGTAAAAAAACAAATCAGGACGAAATATTGAAACGCATTGCCTTAGCAGGTTATGACAGTGAGAAATTTTTGGCTCCAGATGATGTATATGCAAAATTATCCGACTGTTGCCAGTATAAAAGGGAACTAAAACCAGTTGCAAAAACCAGAGATGCAGGTATGGATATGAAAAATGAACACGCCAACCATAACCAAAGCGATATGGCTCAAAAAAATACCACTGAAACACAAAATGTACCGCAATTAAAAGCCGTTTTCAATAACTATTTTTCAGTGAAAGATGCGTTGGTAAAAACTGATGCAGGTACTTCTTCCGCAAAAGCTACCGAATTGGTAAAAGCCATTAAAGCAGTAGAAATGACAAAACTTTCCAACGAAGAACATACCGTTTGGATGAAAGTAATGAAAGATTTAACTGCTAATGCAGAAAAAATTGCTATAGCAAAAGATGTTACCAAACAAAGAGAAATTTTCGCTTTACTGGCTAATAATATGTACGAATTAGCCAAAGTTTCAAAACAAGAAACACCTGTTTATTATCAACATTGCCCAATGTACAATAATGGTAAAGGAGCAAATTGGCTAAGCAAAGAAGAAGCAATTAAAAACCCGTATTACGGCTCCAAAATGCTTACTTGCGGTAGCGTACAGGAAACTATTAATAACAAATAAAACGCTATTGTTATGGAAAGTATGGAAAACCAACACGAAATGCAACATAACCATAAGAATGAAAAGCATAATACTAATCACTCTTTAGCAATGTACAAACGCTTTGCTGTAATGGCTGTTGCTATGTTCATAGCTATGTACTTCATTATGTATGCTATGATTGACGGCTTACAGAACCTTATCCTGAACATCAATAATTTGTATATGACTTTGCTGATGGTTTCTGCAATGTTGATTATAGAACTATTGATAATGAAAGGAATGTATGAAAGCAAAAAAATCAACTGGGCAATCATAACGGTTTCCCTTGCGATTGGTATCTTTTCTTGGTTTGGTATTCGGGAGCAATTATTTGTGGGAAATAAAGAGTTTGTAAAAGGTATGATACCGCATCACGCAGCAGCAGTATTGATGTCTGAAAAAGCTAAGCTTACCGACCCCGAATTGATACAGTTACAAAAAAACATACTGGAAACACAGGCACAAGAAATCGAATTTATGAAGCGTAAGCTAAATGAATTTGAAAACAAATAAATAAGACAAATTTCTTCAATAATATCAAAAATAAATAAAATGAAAAATATAATTTTCTCAATCATTACATTAGTAACAGTTGCAGCGGTAACAATTTCCTGCAATCAATCTTCAAATAAAAATAGCGACCAGCAAGCTAATGATAGCACAACAATTGCTGCAACTCCGGAGTTACAATCACCTACACACAATGATACGGTAGCAACTGTTACTTCAACGGATACATCTTCTCAAGAGGCAGAAAAGTCCGATGTGAAGCAAGCTCAAAAGTTTACTGTCGCACCTATAATTAAGGATTATTTGGCTTTAAAAAATGCACTTGTTGCAGATAATGACAAAGCAGCGGCTAATGCAGGAAAGCAATTGTTTACTACCTTAAAAAATGTGGATATGAACGCTATCCCAGCGAATAAACATAAAGAATATATGGAAATAGCGGAAAATGCCAAAGAAAATGCAGAGCATATTAGTGACAATGCTGGTAAAATAGACCACCAGAGAGAGCATTTAGCATCGCTAAGTAAAGACGTTTCTGACCTTATCACATTATTTGGAACTACCCAAAAATTATATCAGGACTACTGCCCAATGTACAATGATGGTAAAGGTGCGGTTTGGATTAACGAAGCTAAGACTATCAAAAATCCTTATTATGGCAGCAAGATGCTTACCTGTGGCTCTGTAAAAAAAGAGTTCTAAAAATGAAGAGAGTATTAAAGATAATGTTGACAATAGTGCTGTTTATTTTTATTGCTATTCAATTTTATCAGCCTGCCCTTAATGTAGATAAAGGGCAGGTTTACACAACCGATTTTACCCAAGCGTATAAAATGCCTGTTGAAGTAAAAGCGATGCTTCAAACCTCTTGCTACGATTGTCATAGTAACAATACTAATTATGTTTGGTACGACTATGTGCAACCTATGAGAGCATTAGTAGAAAACCACATAAAAAACGCAAAAGAGGATTTGAATTTCAACGAATGGGGTACATACTCAAATAGGAAGCAGGACAGATTATTAAACTCAATTAAAGAACAAATCGAAACTAAACAAATGCCCTTAGCATCATATACAATGATGCATAAAAACACAAAACTGAATGATGAGCAAATCAAAGTTTTAACCAATTGGCTAAAAGAGCAGGATTAAGTTTCAAGAAAAAAAATATCAAAATGAATATACCTAAAAATGTTACGATCAGGTTGCTGCAAGCAGTTTTTATACTGTTATGTTCGCAATCTCTCTTTGCACAAAAAGTAGTTCGTTACGAGTTGTATGTAAAAGATACGCTTGTAAACTACGCAGGCAAAGAAAAAAGAGCCATTTCCGTAAATGGTCAAATACCAATGCCAACGCTCACTTTTACCGAAGGCGATACAGCCGAAATCGTTGTACATAACCAATTAAAAGAAAGTACCTCATTGCATTGGCACGGAGTGTTCCTGCCCAACAAAGAAGATGGTGTGCCCTGGCTTACACAAAAACCTGTTAAGGCAGGCACAACCTATACCTATCGCTTCCCAATTATCCAACACGGAACGCATTGGTATCACTCACATTCTGGTTTGCAGGAGCAAATTGGGATGTATGGCAGTTTTATAATGAAGAAAAAGGATGATGATAAAACCTTTAGAAAAGGAATTGACGATTTGCCGACTGTACCCATCATTTTAAGCGAGTGGACAAATCTTAATCCCGACAACATCAACAGGATGCTGCATAATGCCAACGATTGGGCAGCTATTAAAAAAAATGCAACACAGTCTTATGCAGAAGCTATTAGAGAAGGACATTTCAAAACAAAACTAACCAACGAATGGAAACGGATGTTGGCAATGGATGTAAGCGATGTGTATTATGACAAAATTTTAATCAATGGAAACCATACGACCGATTTAAAAAAGGTGGACGGCAAAACGCTAAAAGCGGGCGATAAAGTACGATTGCGAGTTTCAAACGGTGGTGCTTCGTCCTATTTTTGGTTGCGGTATGCAGGCGGTAAAATTACCGTAGTTGCAAATGACGGTAATGATGTAGAACCTGTGGAAGTAGATAGATTAATCATTGCGGTTTCTGAAACTTACGATATTGTAGTAACAATTCCTGAAGATGGTGTTGCTTATCAGTTTCTAGCTACTACTGAAGACAGAACACAATCCGCAAGTTATTTTGTGGGCAATGGCATCAAACAATTAATATCACCACTTCCTAAATTAAAATATTTTGAAGGGATGAAGATGATGAACGATATGATGAAGATGAATGGAGATTTGGACGATATGGGAATGAAAATGAGCCTGAACCAAATGGATATGAACGTGGTAATGTATCCTGAAATTACTGGAGAGGCAAAACCAAAAGAAGACCATAGTCAACACAATATGAATATGGAAAATGATCCCAACCGTTACAATGCAAATGCTTTGGGAGAAATCAAAACGCTGAATTATGCAATGCTACAATCTCCTTCCAATACGGAACTTCCTAAAGATGCGCCAGTAAAAGAATTGAAATTTACCCTTACCGGAAATATGAACCGTTATGTGTGGAGTATGGATAATAAAATACTTTCAGAAGTTGATAAAATACCTGTGAAAAAAGGAGAAATTCTACGAATTACCATTCATAATAACTCAATGATGCGCCATCCAATGCACTTGCACGGTTTTGATTTCAGGGTAATCAATGGCAAAGGCGAAAAATCACCACTAAAAAATGTTATAGATATAATGCCAATGGAAACTGATACCATTGAGTTTTTAGCAAACGAAGAAGGAGATTGGTTTTTCCACTGTCATATCCTTTATCATATGATGTCAGGAATGAACAGGGTATTTGCAGTTGACGATTATCAAAATCCGAATTTACCTAACAAAAAACAAGCATATAATATGTTGCAAAGAGAAAGCAATATGCCACACTTAATGGCTCAGAATGATTTTGCTAGCAATGGAAATGATGGTGATGCGATGCTTCAGAATTCAAGATGGAGTTTAGGGACAGAATGGCGATTAGGCTATAACGATATGCACGGTTATGAAGTAGAAACACATTTAGGAAGGTACATTGGAAAAATGCAATGGTTTATGCCGTTTATAGGTTTTGATTGGAGGTATCGTAAAATGGGTATGGATGAACACGAAACCAATTTATTCGGACAGAAAAATGAAAAAGATACACGTAGAGCTATTAGCTTGGGCTTTATGTACACATTACCAATGTTAGTAAACTTTCAGGCAGAGGTATATCACGATGGAATTGTACGTCTTTCTTTAATGCGTGAAGATATTCCCATCACAAAGAGATTGAGGGCTGGTTTTATGGTCAACACCGATATGGAATATATGACAGAGCTAAAATATATTATCAATAAAAATGTGGGTATTCGTACACATTATGATAGCGATATGGGCTGGGGTATTGGGTTATCTTTAAATTATTAAAACAAAGGATAAACAGCTAAGCCAGGAAACCGAAAACGTTTTTTCAATCCGTTTGAGCTGTCTCAACTATTTACCACAATATTACAATTTAAAATTGCACATGACAATGATAGAACTGATAAAGGCAACACCCGCATTTCCTGTCAGGGAAATTGACAAAGCAGTTCAATTTTACAAAGACAAATTTGGTTTTGATTGTCGGCACAAGGAAGACACTTTTGCAATTTTGGTTCGGGGCAACATAGAACTGCATTTGTGGGCTTCCTGCAATTATAGTTGGAAATGGAAAAGCATTTTTCTATTTCTAAAACCGATTAGTAGTGGGGCAGAAAGCTTTTTAGCAGGAACACACAGTTGCAGAATTGAAGTAAAAGGAGTTGAAGAGCTGTATAAAGAGCTAAAAGAAAAAGAGGTGCTTCACAATGAAAAAACAGAGATAGAAAGTACCTATTATGGCACAAGAGAATTTGCAGCATTAGACTTATACGGAAATCTTTTATCCTTTTATGAAAATGTATAAAAAGATGTTTTTGTATTTTAGTATTTGCTTAAATAAACAATTTGCTTATCTTTGTACTTATGGATAATCTTTCTTGTATAAGGCAGCAGGCGGACGTTAAGCAGATAATGCGTTGCAAAGACCGGATTAGTGAAATCAAAGGGACAGTTGATTATTTATCCAGCGGACTTGAGTTAGCGGGTAACAATGTAAGACTGAAAATACTTTTTCTTCTTTATGAAGAAAAGAAACTTTGTGTTTGCGACCTAAGCGATATTCTCAGTATGACCATTTCGGCAGTTTCTCAGCACTTGCGAAAACTCAAAGACAGAAAACTCATTGAAACGGAAAGACAAGCGCAAACTATTTTCTATTCGTTGGCAAAAGAGTATGAAAAAATGCTCAAACCTTTTTTCAAAATCCTTAACGAAAACAAAATTTTGGAAGCAATATGAAAACAGAAAAAAAATTAATCGGTGCAGGACTTTTGACAGCAATTGCTTCGTCCTTGTGCTGTATTACGCCAATTTTGGCTATAGTTGCGGGTTCAAGCGGAATTGCTTCTACCTTTTCGTGGCTCGAACCTTTTCGACCTTATTTTATTGGTATGACTGTTTTAGTTCTTGGCTTTGCTTGGTATCAAAAACTGAAACCTCAACAACAAATTGACTGTAATTGTGAAACAAATCAAAAACAAAATTTTATGCAAACGAAATCATTGTTAGGAAGTATTACCGTAATATCAGTTTTACTTCTATCATTTCCGAGTTATGCTCACATCTTTGTTCCGAAGACAAAAATCACGGCAATTGTTACTTCGACTTCTAAAATTCAGAAAGTTGAATTTACTATTAAAGGAATGACTTGTTCAGGATGTGAACATCATGTAAAGACAGAAATTAGCAAACTAAAAGGCATTGTTGAAGTTATTGTTTCTTACGAAAAAGGCAACGCAATTGTAAAGTTCGACAACAAACAAACCAGCATCGAGCAAATCGAAAAAGCTATCAACTCTACTGGTTACAAATCACTAAAAAGCAAAATTATTTCATAATGGACATCATTTTAATATCCGAAATAACTTGTCCAACCTGCGGACATAAGAAATCCGAAGAAATGCCAACTGATGCTTGTCAATTTTTCTATCAGTGTGAGAGTTGCAAAACAACTCTAAAACCTATAAAGGGAGATTGTTGCGTGTTTTGTAGTTACGGTACAGTAAAGTGCCCACCTATTCAAGAGGGAAATGCTTGTTGTAAATAACTAAACCACTATGGACTTTCAGTCCATAGATTTGAACAACGAATGAAATTCGTTTAAAAAACTCCACAGATGCACAGATAATAAAATATTAAAAAATTCATTTTATTATCTGTGCATCTGTGTCGAATAAAAAATTTATAGAAACTGAAATTCTTGCACTGAAAGTGCATAGTTTCAACTAACTATTTTAATGCTTAATTGAAACTATGCACAACGAGTTTTCTATAGTCAGTTAATACTTACAACCTTTTTTCTAAAACAAACCAAAGCCAAAGTCCGGAATTGTTTTAGAAATGGGGTTGTTCCGCTTTCCGCAAAAATACGTTTCCGACCGCAGGGAGGAATTGCATTTTTGCCGCCCAACTTTTGGTCAGGCGGTTTTTTATATTTTTATCAGTTGAGAATGGAAATTTTTTAGATTAAGGAAAAAACCTCTGTTTTCAGTCAGTCCGTTGCGAAACAAGTTCCACAATAGAGAACATCCCATTTGTGCTAATGTAGAATTAATAAACAAATCCTGCTTTTCTAATGCTTCTGCTAAACTGCAACTTGGTGTATCATCTTGCGTTTCAGACTGCAAAAGCAGTTCTCCAAATTCTTCCGTCACATAAGGAAGATTCGACGTTGTTTGATATTTTTCGGAATCAGGTTGTTTTATATTCTCAACTGTAGAAAGCAAAACCTGTCCAGAATATCGGTTGTTGCCAAAATCCATCCAATATTTAGCCTGGTTTCTGTATAATCTCCTACCCTCTTTCAATTCATTCAGAATATCAGCAATTTCAAATCGTGATTTGACATTATCAACACACGACATATAAATTGCGGACTGCATATTCTCTTGGATTCTTCCTAAAGAATCTCTTTCAAACTTTCTGACTTCGGCTTTCCAATTCGTTCCAGACCATCGGTTTGCCCGATTTATCAGTGCAACTGCCTTTGGTAATCCTACTTCACATTCTGCAAAACGCTGTCTGCCTTGATTCGCTTCTGTGACAATATCATCATCCCACAACCGCACCTGTAATCCTGCGTGTCCCAATTCAATCAATGAATGGTTCATTTCGATCAAGGCGGTCAATACTTTAGAACCTGTACCACCTGCACCTATGAGGTTTACCATTACAGGATTGGTAGGATTTAAAAGGCTATCATCGGTAAAATGGACTTTTGTTTTTTCAGATTGTATCATTAGAGTAGATTTTTTAAAGTTAGATTTGAATTGATTAGAATATCTGTCGGAAACGGCTCTTTTGAATCAATAAGGCTTTTCCAAAGGATTACCAAGTTTCCTTTAATCGGATTATGGCTGTTGACCAAATGGCTGAAATAAGAATTGAAAAAATAGTTTTCCCATTTCTTAGTAAACTCTTCGAGTGATGCGGAACTTTTAATGTTTACGTCGACCGTTCCCATACAAACACTTCCGCTTTCGTAAACATTAAAGAACGGAGCGTGAAATAGTGGTGTATCTGTATTGGGGCGTTGGTCTGTCTCCAATGCGAATATTTTCATTCCCTGCTTATTGGCACACCATAGCAAAGGTGGCACATTCGCTAAACCATTTGGAATGGAAAGCTTTTCGGTAAATAGTAACTGTCGTTCCTGTGCTTTTGTGTACCAGACCACTTTTCCATTTTCCGATGTATCTATAAATAGTACAGTTTCAGAAATAATACCACTTGGTCTTAGAAAATCTTTTTCTTTCTTATTTTGAATATTTAAAGATTTGGAGAGTCGTTGTGCCTCCCTTACAGTCAAAGGGTGGGCATTGACAGGGTTTCCATTAGGGTCAATATCAAAATGTTCAACATAACCATCGCGATTATAATCTTCTGTCTCATAAAAGACCAGTGCTGATTTAGGATAGTAAAGTGTTCCAAAATTATTGGTTATGTCGGTTTCTTCGTTCTTAATTGTATTGGCTGTATTTCTCATAGCTTGTTTTTATAATTGAATTATTTGCGCCGTGTATGCACAGATTAGTTGAGCAATCGGCACAATTCGTTTAAGACCTTAAACAACTGATTTTCAAAATCAAGGTTTTTATCCAATATATCACTTCCGTCAAAGGTTTTAAAAATCATTGGTTGCTGTGTTTCAGCATATTCGTTGAACTCATTATTGACCATACTCGTTAGATTATCATAAATCAATCCGTCACTCTCGGCAAAAAAGGAAATATATTTATCCATTGCGATAACAGTTTCCTCATTATAATTGTCATCTCCCTCCATTTCTGAGGGCTTGTTTGCATTATTATAGTGGGCATTTCTGAAAATGCTTTCATTAGGGTAATCACAATAAAGTTTAAAGGTTTTTTCTGCCAATTGAAGGCATTCTTTATCAAACCTGTTTTTCGGTATAAAACGTTTCAAGCGTTGCTCAAAAAAAAGAAGATTCTTAGCATTGGAAATTTTTTGTCCCATCATATCTCCGTTGATTTCCGCCCGTTGAAGTTCTTTTTTGCAGATGTGGTTATCTTCTATTTCTTCGTCCTGCTCTATCCAATCAGTAAGCATTTCGTAATTCCAATAGAGATAAGAATCTTCCTGTCTGTAATATGGAATATCTACATTTCTATACAGATAAGTGCATACGGACAATAGTAAGCAAGCTGCTTTTCTGTGTACCTTATTGCGGAGCAATTGATAAAGCGGTACGACGGGAACATAAAACAAGGTTGCCCCTGTGTTGCATCTTTCTTCTATTGCAAAGCAAGTCTTACTCCCTTTTTCTATCAGCCTAACACTCTGCCAATTTTCAGTCTTGGTTTTCAACTGCGTTTCAATATCTCTCAAAGCAAGGCTGATATTGTATGGATAATTAAAATGCTGTGTCGGCATTGGGGTTATATCATAATGCTTTGCTAATTGAGAAAGGGACTTATAAAAATCCCTTTCTGTTTTAGCAGACTTACGTTTGCCCTGTGTTATTGTTATTTCATTCTCCTTTAATTTCGGCATAAAGCAGGTTCTCAGAAAAGCATTGGAAGTTGGGAGATTGGAACGGATTTCCGTTGGTCTTTCTGAACTTCCGAACTGTCTTTTATCTGATGCATCCATTGTGCGTATTCCCTCAATTGTAAGTGAAGTTGCCTTTGTTTTTTTTCTTCGGGAGGTTGAATTGTCCCCGATATGGTTTTTCGTTGCATTCATTTTATTTTTGTTTGTCAGTTTATGGTTGATGGTTGTTAGCTTTTAGATTGTAATTCTATCAACTGTCAACCAAAAACCATCAACTATTTATTATCCTTTTGTTCCCATCACACTTTCAAATTGATATTCAACAGCATCATCCTTGATTTTCGGTGCTGAAATTTTTGAAGTGGTCAGTATCGGGTACGTGTTGGCGTAAAAGTTCATTACTGATTCTACGCTCCATTTTGGTTCAGGGTCAGGTAAACGTATTTCCTGTCCGTTATCTTTGAGTATAAAAACTCGGTCTAATAGGGTTGCAAGTAACATTTATAATATTTTTAAGATTCAACATTTTCATTGGTCGTTTCAGAGAATAGGCTTGGTGCAAAATGTTTCTCATATTCATCCTGCTTTTTGCGGATGATTTCAGCATAATCGGGAAATTCCGATACTTTTGGAAGAGCTGACCACGCTTCTTTGTATTTGCCGTCTTTTTCGAGTTCTTCGGCTTTTTGCAAGGCTTCTTTGTACTTTTTATCTTTGCCTTCCTTTTCTTTTTTCTCCTTGTCGGATTTCTCCTTTTCCATTGCCGATTTCTTCTTGGCTTCTTCGACCTGTTTCATAAAACTTTCCATATCTACCATTAAGCCCGATGCGGTCTGCAATGGTGTCGAAATACTTTCAAAAAATCCGTTGTCCAATTCTTCCGCTGTCCCCCTTAAATTGAGTGGCGGAATCGTTTTCCTTGCCTCGTCTCCGCATTGCTCATTGTTGAGCAATACGGAAAGAACGAAACTGTTTTCTGCCCCTTGTCGGAGTGTGATTTGCAAATCTCCTGTAAGATTGAGTTTGCCTATCTGTCTGAAAAAATTGGTTTGCATAATTTTGTTTTTAAAATTGATTTTTTACTATTTCTGTTATAATTAATTTTATATTCATTATTTTGAATAATGCTCTGTAATAGGTTTCTTGCGTTTGTGGCATTCCAATCATCTTCTTTGGTCATATCCAAATAGTGTAATTTTTCATATTGTTTTACCATTTTGGCAATAATGTTCAATGCTTTATACTCCGTTTTGTCTGCGAGATTGCTCATATTGTTTTGATTTTAGTAGTTTTCCGTACATATCTTTCCAAAACCTTCTCAGTCTTTTATCTAATTCTGAAAATTCTTTGTTTGTATGTTCATATTCCTTACTCTGCTGTAATTTGGATAGCTTCATCAAGATTGGTTACTTTAATCTTGCAACCGTTTAAGTCTGTTACTCTCATTGTTGTTGAGTTAATTGATATAATGAAAATTCTTCTGTCCAAAATTCTTCGCCTGTCTGTTTTCCAAAAGCGTTGTAAATGGCATTTCCGTTTTTATAGACTTGCATTTGGTAGCAATTCAGATTATTTTCGGGTTGCAAAAATTTTTTCAAATCCTCTTTTTCCAATTCGATAAAAATCCTGCTTCTCTCCGAAAGCCATTCTTCAACTTAGGGATAATTTTCTTCCGAAAATTTGAAAAACTCTACATTGGTATCGGCATAATTCAGCCATTTTAAATCATAGTCATTTTCCAAAGGCTTTACGGCTTCGAGCCTTTTCTTTTGGATTTCTTTCCATTCTCCCGTAATGTGGATAATGGCAAAATCGCCATTATCCCATTCACTGTTGGTCATTGATTTTATCAGTAAATATTCTGTTTGTTGAAGTGATGTTTTCATTTATGCAATTTTTTGTTTGTTATTATTTATTTTCCTGTCTAATAGGATTCTCATAATCTCCTCTTTGTAATCGTAATTTTCACCTTCGAATTCGTAACAATCTGTATCTACATTGTAGATGAAGTCTTGAAAGTCACATTGATTGAGAAAATAATCCTGTAAGATTTGGTTTTCGCATATGGTCTTGCCAAAAACCATACAGCCAGATTCTTCGTAATCCAATACAAATCCGACATCGTAATGATTTGCAACAATCCATAATGCTTCGATATTTGGGCTCCATCTTGTCTCATAATGGAAAGAACATTCATCTGTTTCACTTCGATAAATTTCACAGAAGTAACCGTTTTTGCTCTTGACAAAATCGGGCAGTTGCCCAATATTTCCCTTAGTTTCCTTTTCTATCATTTCTTGAAATACATTCGAGACTTTGTCCAAAACCTCTCGATTTCCTGTGAATGTTACTTTATTGTTGCACCAATTTGCCATAATATTTGTTGTATAATTGTTGTTTTCGTAAATGTATGTTCCGCTTGTTTTGAAAGGTTCTTTTCCCTCTGTAAGGCGGATTTCTGATTTGAATTTTCTTGAAAGACTTTTTGCATACCGTATTGCTGTCGTTCTCTCGCAATAGAATTGGGAAAAGATTTCCACCTTTTCCCAATCATTCTTATCACTTTTCGGCTTCATTTGAAAGTTATATTGTGCTTCCATATTTTGAATGCTTTTAGAATGGTAAATCATCGTCCGTATCTTCCGCAAAAGCATTGGATTTCTGTGGCTGTGAAGCTGGTTGTTCTTCTGTGTCAGACTTTTTTCCGCCTCCGTGTACTTTGATGTTAGAAGTATGGAAATTCAACCCCGATTTTATTTCTCCATCTTTTCCAATCCACGCACTCGCACTTGCTCTGCCTGTAAGCTCTACTAATGTTCCCTTCGTTAAAATCTTAGCTACGTTGGCACTTAGCCAATAGGAGCAGTTATAATAAGTGGTCTGTTCTCTTAGTTCGCCTTGTTTGGTTTTAAATCTGTCATTAATGGCTAGTGAAAAATTCACGACCTGTTTGTCATTTTTTAAAGTGTTGATTTCTGCGTTTTTTGTAATTCTGCCTACGATGTTCATAATGTTAATTTTTGATTGTTAATAATTGATTTTCGAGTTTGTTAAAATTTTCGATTTGATTGATTTGGTTTCGAGGACACTCGTTTTTTTTTCTGCTTATATCCAATTGGAAAAGCAGAATTATTTGTTGTTTTATTTTGTTGTTTTTTCCGTTGATGTCAAAGACCGTCTGCGATTTAATTGATTCGTATAACTGAGGTTCCGTCTTTTTCTTTGCCGATGATCATAGGAAAGTATCAGGCATATAAAACCACAATCCTCCAAAGCTTTGGAGGATTGTGGCTCGAAATATTTTTGTCCGAAGGATTCAGGAGTGTCTGAAAAAATTATTGGAACTCGTGGAAAGAATTTTTATAGAAACCCAAAAATATTTTTTTAGGTGAATGATGCTGTCCTACATTTGCAATAGTAAAAAGCCAAAAATCAGTTAGAAGTGATTAAATAGAGGGTTTTGATAGTAGGAAAAATGTAAAATTAAACATTAGGTAATCTGTTTTTTTTAAGGTTTAACCAGTTTATGATTTTTAAAATTAAATTTCTCTTTAAAATCATTTTCAGAATTTTTACATTTTACTTTGTTGCACAAAACCACTCGTTTAAATCCTTAAAATCTTTGTACAACAAAGAACAATCTTCAACATTTTTATAGTTTTTCCGGATAACCTGTTTGATTGTAATTCCATTATCATCATTATCTAGGAAAAGTGAGGTTTTATAATATGCTCTAAGTTCTTTATCGACTTTGAAAAGCATTGCCGTAGAATTGAGAATCAAACAATCTGAAATTGAACTTTCTGCACTTTCCAAATTTTTAAAAGTCAGATAATCAAAAAAACCTTCAAAAACTACAATTTCATTGGAAGTCTTCAAATCATTTTTTATCAAAGTCACATCTTTTTTGCCCAAACATATCTTTGAATATTTATTTCGGATTTCAACGCCTCCGGAATTATTAAAAAAGCCAATTCCGAAATATTTCTTACCATTCAACATATACTCAATTTCTTTTACCAAATCTTTTTGTTCACAAACTTTTCGGGATTTTAAATATTGGATTAAAGCTGGGTGCTGAATTTCATTTACTTTTATGATTTGATAATTTTTGATTTGGACAGATTCTTCAATCTGAGTATTATTTTGAACTGAGAAGTCAAATTTATCAAGGTACTTCAAAGCATCAGAAACTGAACATTGATTCATTTGCTGAACAATTGAAATAACATCATAACTTTTCCCGGTTCCGAAATCAAAAGCTTTATTTTTCACAAAATCAACAGACAAACTCGGGATTTTTTCCTCTCTGTCGAGCGCAAAATAAAATGCCGTTTTTCGGTTTTCTTTCACGGGAAAGAGATTGAACGATTCCAAAACTGTTCTAATATTTACTTTTTCTTTTGCTTCTTCGCAATTCATTTTTTTCTTTTTTAAAGCAAATTTTTTATCCACATTTTCCTTTTAAATAAAAAAAGACTTTTTAATTACTTTTATAATACTTTTAATGATGCACCGAATCGCCTTATGGTAAAGCATTTGAACCCCATTTTCGGTGAGTGCAATTCCGAATTTCAGTGAGTGCAATTCCGAAAGTGGAGTGAGTGCAATTCCGAAAAAACAACTCATTTGTGGTGAGTGTAAATCCGAATTGTATTTTCTACTTTCATTGATTTTTCGTTTTTTTTCACATTTTCTTACAGTTATCCCTATTTTTAACGGGTTTTGAATTTTGGAGTGAGTGCAATTCCGAATTCTCAATCAAAAATTTCAATATTTTAACATTTTCTTAACTTCAGTGAGTGCAATTCCGAATTTTGGGTGAGTGGAATTCCGAACTCAAATAATTATTGGGTAGCCATTTGGCAGCAACTCTCCCATTTTTGTATTCCTGTAAATCTGTATGATGTGTTCCTGAATTTTATTTAAAAATTCGGTTCCTTGAAATTCTGTCGATTTAATTCCTTGCAATCGTGCTGTTCTAATAAATTCTTCAAAAGCTTTCTCTATCAATACTCTGGTTTGCGGAATATATCTGTATTGATGCGAAAACTGAATCATTTCACTTGTCAGCAGACCATATCTTTTTCTAAAGTAGATCAATCTTCGGCTGATTTCTTGCTTTTCATTAGGATATGCTTTTCTTAATTTCCGTTCTTCGTTACTGTTTTCAGATATATGATCATCTTCCTTCTTTTTTGTCAAACGCGGTATTACAAAAATTGAATCTCTTTTGTACTTATAATCGAAAGAGACCGTATTGAATGTATTAAGACTGCTTCTTGCAGGTTTTAGAAACTTGAAACAAAAATCCTTGGCAGTTTGATAATTCAATCCAAATTTTTTGTTCAGTGTTGACAGTTTTAATACCGTTCCATTTTCAGGGATTTTCGAAAGCCAGATAGCAAATATTATATGTTTGTTGTTTCTTACATTATAGACCAGATTGTACAGCACATAATTATATTCCGGAATGACCATCAATTTTTTCAGCCAATAACTGCTGATTAGAAAAGTGGTGTACCCTCTTTTATCGTAACTCGGTGTTGAAATGAGTCCACCGAAAGTTTTGATTTCTCTTCCTTTAGAATTAAACGATTTATACCAGCTCATTTTGAATTTTGCGAGAAATTCATAAGCATCTATCACTTGTTTTGTGGAACCGCTAGGAGAAATTTTGCTATTTCTGATTTTTATAGAAGCGAAAATATTGTTTTCGGTTTCAAATTCTTCATCAAAAAGTGAAAGCTGTTTTGGTCTGTCTTCCGGACGGAATTGTTCATTGCTGATGATGGAAATAATATTGAAAATCACCCGAAGTGCATTGATAGGAATATCGGCAGCTTCATGATCTTCAAAAATGAAATCGTCCACGAAATGGTTCCCTATTCTGATTTTTTCGGGAACTCTTTCGCTTTTATTGTCAAATTCCTTTCGGATAAGTCTTACATGCGGATCCCCCATGCTGTACATCTTTTTTATGTGTTGAATTTTTTATTTTAGTATTACTTTCGGTCTGGATTTTTAGGACGCTTTATATTTGGAATGCTTGATACGGAAAGCTGAAGGTTTGTATCCTCATTTTTTATGAACGGCAATATACTTTTTAGGGAAGATTTCCAGTTGGTAATACGTCGGTTTGAACTATTTTGCCAATCATTACGTACCCAGACTTCGTACTTTTTTTCTATGACGGAATCTAATTCAGATTCATAAGTTTCTAATGTTTGGGCATATTCAATAAATTCATCAAAACTTGGAATGTTCTTTTGATTGATTACAGGTGGTGATGGCTGTTGTTGTGATGGAATTTCTACACTTCCTGCTGTAAGAAAATCTGAACTTTTTACAATTTTAGCTTTCTTTATTTTTTCGGGTTTAGCAATTTTCAAGGGATAATCTAAAAGCAATCTGTAGTAACATGGAAGTCCGTTCTTGGTTTGAAATTCAATTAATCCAAAGTTCTGGAGTTTCTCTTTTACAGATTTTACGGTCTTTCGGGTTAATCCCAACTCTTTACTCACTGCAACATCAGAAATCTGGAACTCATACCCGTTATTGTCATATCCAATTTTAAGCAAATACAGATACATCGAAATTCCCGTAGAACCTATTTGATTTATTTTATTAAAATCCCAAAATCGGTGTATCAATTCAAGATAAGTCATCTTTATTTTTTTCCGAAAAGCGATAATGCTTTTTCTTTGTCTATGATGATAATGTTTCCGTTTTGGATGATGGCTTCATCCAATAACCCCGATGATTTTACTTCTGAAGCTTTTGAAACAGAACATCCCAATATTTTCGCTAAACCTTTCAGACCATATTCATATTTCTTTTCAGAGTTGACACCGCTCGAAATTTCTAAGAATTCTCCAACAGTCAGTTGCCAGATCGGAGTTTTAGGATCAATTTCTTTCATTAGTTTTGGTTTTGGTTTTGGTTTTGATTTGAATTTTTCAGCTTTGAAATCCAATTTCTTGCTGCAGATTTCCAACACTTCATGGGTTGATCATTGCACAACTTCCAATCCTTAGATTCGTATAATGAATAAAATTGATTCGCTTCTTCAGATTGAAAATCACACTCGTTAAAATATAGTTCAACCTCATACAGCATCGGTACAGAAAAGGAAATCTTTTTGTCGGGTACTATTTTTTGGTCATGTACTATTTTACTTTTTTCAAAATCTTCACTTTCAAAATCAATAATTTCGATTAAGCTTCCTTCATAAGGGTGATAACTAGGGGAATAAATGATAAACCCTGCGCTATGCAGTTCTTTTATACATTTGTGGTAAGTCGCAAAAGATTTTATTTTACCGAGCTTCATCACCTCTTTCCGACTCACACGAAATGGATTTTGGTATTGATGCCTACTCCACAACTGGAAAAGCGAAACATATAAACTGATGTGCGAGGGAACCATCCGATGATCCCTAATGACATTTCCAAAAAAATCAATAATTTTATTAGACTGCTTCATAACTACCGATTTAATGTTTGAAGTCTGTCAGTAGTTTCTCAATGTCTTTGTAATTGTAGTACAGAGTCCCTCCTACCTTACTGTATGATAACGTTCCGTTGATTCTCAGATTTTGTAATGTTCCTGAAGAGATGTTCAACAGCTTTTTGACCTCGGAGGTCCGAAGCCATAATTTTTGTTCTGTTGTATTATCGTGTAGTAATTCTTTAATCCCTTCCAGCAATTCAACTTTAAACTGCTGAAGATCTTCTTTGGTGATAATGGATATTGCCATGATTTCAAATTTGTTTTGTCTGACAAATTTTCGAAATCACGCAAAATATCTTTCGGTAGTTTGTCGGTACTACCGAAAGATTCCCTTGTGAAACCTATGAATAAAAGGTTTTAAATTAAAGATTACAATTTGTTTTATCTATCTTCATCCAAATCACACATCTAAATTATCCAGATATTGATCTAAATTCTTTTGAAGCAATGACAAAAATTTAGTTCTTTCCGTTTTACGTAAGCGTATTTCACCTAAAGTTTTATGATAATTGCCTAAATTAATATGAAGTGAGTTTTCTGCCCACCTGAAAATTTCAGCCAGATCTGAGTGACCACCGTTGAAACATTTTGTTTGGTGAAGCGCATACAACAACTCAATCAATGCAACTTTAGGAGCTGTCCATTCCAGATTTCTGATATGTGCGATTGAATTTTCTCTGACTTCTTTCGAATTTATTTTATTAGATAAATAGTGATCCAAAAGATCATTCGCTAAAATCTGAGATACCATATGATCATGGGATGTCGAAAATTCTTCATCATAGCTGTACAGTTCGGGGCTTAACTTCAACTTAAAGTCGAATTTGAACCTGACGAAATATTTCTTATCCAGATAGGTAGATTTTCGGCGGTAGTAACTAATAAATTCTCTCTGCTCATTATAAAAATACAAAAGATTGCTTCTCTCATTTTCGTAGTAGGATTGTAAGGCTTGAGGATCTGCATAAGGTTTTGAGGCTTCTATAGCTAAAACTTTGGAGTAGTAAATATAAACTGCTATGAATTGCGGTTTGGTATTTTTAAAAAAGTAGATTTCATCACTCCAATCTGAAAATTGATATTGCCGAAGGTGATCCTTCAATTGTCTAATGGCAATGTCTGTTTCCATCAGAATCTCTTCAGAACGAATGACAATGTCATTTTCGCTCCTGTTGATCTGATCTACAGTTGTTGTAAGATTTTTCCAAAGCTGGTCATTTTTTTTTCGGAAATTTTGTCCGTTCATACGTATCATTTTTTTGGTCACGTAAAAATCGGGCTAAAAAATAAAAAAATCAATTCTTCTGAATTTCATCCAGTCTTTTCCGGATAAAATCGGTAGGTCTAATTCCGTTGATTTCCAAGAAATGTGCTGAAAAGATTTGCCGGTTTGCCATTCCGCATTTTTCCGCAAGGCTGTCAATTTTAAATTTAAGATATTTACTGTCTTCTAATAGTAAATTGGTGATATACCTGATTCTTAAAATTTTTAAATACGTGGTAAATGTTACATCAAGATGAACATTGAGTACGTATGATAGATGGGTACGGTTGCTTCCAATCATTTTAGCCACAATCGGAAGCGTTAAATTTTGCTTCAAAAAGTTTTTTCTCTCTTCAAAAATCTTGAGATTTGCTTTTACTTCTTCAATAATTTCTGCGCTGTATATATTTTTTTCTTCGGAAGAAACAGGTTTCGATTCTAAAAAATGATCTGTAGGTTGAGAAGTATTAAATTTTTCTAACAATTCCTGATACTTGATCGTCAGTGCTTTTTCTCTCTTGCGGAACTTCCAGATTGAAAAGCATAATATCATCAATCCAAAACCCATAGAATAATATAAAATAATAAACCCATTTTTATGAACCCTTTGCAATTTATTCTTCTCTTCTAATAAAGTATTGGTATCGTATTCCCTGTGAATTTTTGAAGAAAGCATGGCAAAATCAGCATTGATAATTGAATCAGCCTTTAACAGCTGATTGGTATAATATAATTGCCTTTCATAATTTTTGTTTTGTTTGGCATCTTTAATGAGATATTCATAACCGGATCTGATCTCCGGAGTGACAAACCAAAATTTATTGACCAAAGAATCAACTTTATTAAGATACTGTAAAGATTCTGCTCTTTTTCTATCTGACCAATACGCTTTTCCCATATAAAAATAAACCGTCATTAATGAAGCATCATCCTGATGGTGACTCAAAATATCCTTTGACTGTTTAAAATATTGTAATGCATCATCGGTATTTCCCAATCTTAACAACTGTACCCCTTTTCCTTTTTGAAAATATCCATACTCCGTGGACAGCTGAGCGGTATTGTGAAGTCTTCTTAATCCTATATTAATCAATGAATCTTCCTTCTGATACAACCGTAAGTTCCTGTAACAGGTACTTAACCGGTAAATACTGTTAAAGTATCCTGATTCGTTATTCAGCCTGATGTTAGGATGAACATTCTCTTTGGATTTTTTTTCAAAATAATCTGCTGCTTCTTCAAAATGTACTGCCGCCTCCTTATAATAACCCAAATAGCTTTTAACCATCCCCAAATGATACGTGATCTTATTCTTGAGGTAATCATCTTTCGAATTCTTGGAAAACTTGAAGGCTATTAAATACTGCTCTAAAGCAGGTTTATATTGTCTTCTGTTATAATAGTATATGATCCCCTTTCCAAGATAAGCCCTGGAAATATCATCATCATTTTTGTTTTGTATGGCTGTGATTATCGTACTGTCTGCATATAATAATTTGCGGTTCACATCTCTGCTGTAGTAGATCGCTTCCTCGTATCCTCTTATGAGCTTTTTATAATTATGATCTTTTTTTGCTTTGCTGATGTACAGATTTACAAACACCAAGGCTCTTTCATCATTCTCGGAATACGAATTAAATAAGCCTGAAATATTCTTGTAAGACTGTTCATTTAGATTCTGACCTTGGATTAATGACAAAAAGAAAGTAAATATTAACAATAATAATCGATTATGATAATACATATAGATAGCGTATTCACAAATTTAATTAAAAAATCATAATTCAAACAGTTGTTTGATCTATTCAAAAGTTTTTATGACCTATGAGCTGATTTACAGCGTTATAAGATTCTATTTTGTGGGAATAATGTATCAATTATTCCCTTCTAATGAATCCATAGACCCGCATAAAGCTTTTCTGAATACCCCAACACTCCTAATTTCGACATCAGAATTCTAATCATATTTCAAACCGGCCGGGATAACTTTTAAAGCCATTTAAAAAATGAAAAAGTGTATCTCAATTTTAAGTTTAATAACTGTATTGCTTATGCAGTCTTGCGAAAGATCTGATAATGATTTTAATATAACAGAACAAAAAAATCTGAAAATCGAAGTTCAAAACTATAATGAATCTGAAAAAATTGGAAATAAAGAATCCGGAGAAAGTGATTCTGAAAATCTGGATACAGGAGATGATGATGACGATCCACCAAGAGATAAGCAGCATTGGAGGATTGAGCAGGATACCACCAGAAATAAAAACCTCTTTAACCGACAAAGTTTCTAAGTGTGGAAAACCAAAAGGTACTGATAAGCACAGGAAAAAAATGCACTGTGAGCGGTGAATGGGAAATTGAAGGGCGGATCAGTACTTCAGTTTTTGTATCAAAAGGTGAACTTATGCCGGCATATTGCGGAAAGAACGTACAATGGATTTTAGTTAGAAAAGGATAAATATTACGATTATGAAAACCGTCAGAACAAGATTTATAGAAATTGTCAGCTATTTTTTCATCCTGCTGTTTTGCTATGCGAGCATCAGTAAGATGATGGATTTTGAAAATTTTCAGATTCAGATTGCACAGTCTCCCCTATTGAGTGCATTTTCAAATGTTATCTCTTACGGAGTTCTAATCATTGAACTTGCAATATGTATTTTATTGATCTTTGAGAGAACCAGAAAAATCGGATTATACTTTTCTTTTGTTCTGATGGTTTTATTCACTGTCTATATTTACATGATCTTGAACTACAGCGAGTTTATTCCTTGCTCTTGCGGTGGAATTTTAGAAAAAATGGATTGGAAAACCCATCTGATATTTAATATTGCCACAGTTATCATAGCTGCTTTTGCAATTGTTTTATATTCAGGTTCTAAACGACAAGAGATTTTTAAATCTGTAAGTCTGCTGATTGTTTTATCGATTGTAAGTTGTTCAGCAATCATTCTGATGTACAGACAATCAGAATTTATGATCAAAAAGGAAAATAATTTTACACGAAGGTTTTTGCAGCATCCTATAACAGAAAAGAATCGTTTCAATCTTCAGATCAACTCCTATTACCTTGCGGGCATTTCAAAAGATTCAGTATATCTGGGCAACTATACTGCTCCATTTCTACTGACATCAACTGATTTGAATTTTAAAGCAATGAAAGATCACAGGATAATACCGGACAGGTACGACTTTGATTTTAAAAGAGCGCAACTGAAGGTGAATGCACCGGATTTCTATCTGTATGATGGAAGCGTACCTGTTATCTATCAGGGAATGCTGGGAAATCATCAGGCAAAGACCTTGAGCTTAGGACAGGCATATTTCAGCCAATTGGTGAATATCAGTAAAGATTCCTTTGCAATCAGCACTTATTTCAAAGATTCAGAAAAGCAGACCTTAGGATTGTTAAATCCTTTGCAGAAAAATCCTCTGAATCTGAAATCAGGAATTCTTGGAAAAACCAATGACGGAATCTTTGATACTGATGGACAACTGCATTTTGACCCAATCACTCAAACTGCTGTTTATGTACACTATTACAAAAATCAGCTCTTGATCATGGATAACCATCTTACCATCAAAGCGAAGTATAAAACCATTGATACGATAAGCATTCCGCAGATTGAGGTTTCTGAACTTTCGGACGGAAAAAAGAAGATGAGCAAACCTCCATTAAAAGTCAATAAAAAAGCATTTGCGTATGCGGGTCTGTTGTTTATCGAATCAAATCTCATCGGAAAATTTGAAGACAGGGATCGGTGGAAAAATTCTTTTATCATTGATGTTTATTCTACCGTAAAACAAGGATACATCGGAAGTTTTTATCTACCAAATCCCAAAAAGGAAAAAAAGATGCAGTTTCATATTGCAGATCAGCATCTTTATGTATTAACAGGAAATGAAATCATTAAATATCGTTTTGCGCAGAACATCACTCAGCATTTCATTGCAGGGGGAAGCCGAAAACCTGAACTAAGAGTAGGCACCAAATTTAATTTTACATCATGAAAAAAATGAGAAAAATCGCATTGCCCTTAGCAGTATTGCTTTTAGGCGCAGGAAGTGCGTACGCTACAAGCGTTGTGAAAAAAAACAGTTTAGTGGAAAACGGCTATCGTTTTGATCCTCTAGCACCTGTTGAAAAATGTATTATGACAGAAAAATCATGTCAGCCAGACGTTATTACGGAAGTATGTACCTGGTCTGATGGGGTCAACACTCATAATCTATTCCAAAATGCAGGTGGAACCTCTTGCGGGAATCCACTGTATGAAATTCCTAACTAATTAAAAAGGTGAAGGGTGCTACAACGCACCCTTCATTTGTTTATCAATCCATTCAACATCTCTTTTATCTTTTAAAAAATAATCCAGCCACTCCAGCATTCTTACAGATAAATCTTTTTGTTCTGCTCTACCGGAAAGAGAATGTCCTTCATCCTGATAAAACAATGCTATCACAGGCTTGCGGTATTTTCTCAGAGCCACAAATAATGAGCGGGTTTCCTCGCGATCTACATTACTGTCTTTTTCACCTGTCCAAAGTAATATGGGAGCTTTAACCTCTGAAGCAAAATACAACGGATTGTTATCCATATATTTTTGTTTATTTTCTACAAAGCTGCCACCCATACGCATTTGACCATATTCATACCGCCAATAGTCAGGACTTCCAAAATCGTAATTGAAAGAAAACGGAGTATGGATAACGTCAGATACCGATGCTCCCGAAATAAATGTAGCAAAGCGATCTGAGTGCGTTGCGACAAAGTTGGTCTGATATCCTCCGAAAGACTGTCCTGTCAAAGCAATTCGCCTCGCATCTACTTGTTCTATTTTTACCAATTCATCTAATACATTATGGATTGACTCCAGTGCAGACAAACCAGATCCTTTATCTCCGTATGTAATATCCGGAATGAGCACCATATAGCCTGATTCCAATAGCAACCGTACATTAAAGCCTCTTCCGTTTTTAAAGGTCGGAAGCAAAAAGGCTGACATGCCTTTCTGTTGTTTTTCGTAAATATTAAGTACGACAGGATATTTTTTACCCGAATTATAATCATGTGGCAAAAATAAAGTTGCAGTTAAAGTTTCTTGAGTTGCTCCTTTGTAATGCAGCTGAATCTTTCTTATTTTTTCCGCAGTTTTATCATGAACATTGGACGTGAATACGACATGATGTTTCTTTCCTTTTTGTTTAAATACAATGGATGGCGCTTCATTGTAATTTTCTTTAGTCCACACAAAATTTGAATGATTATCTGTAAAGATCAAATTTCGTATTTTATCTGTAGTTTCAGCTATAATTTTTTTTATTGTACGATGATCCCACTCTACGTATGATTTCAGCAAATCACCTTTTGAGAGACGAAATAAATAATTATTTTCAGGTACTGAAATAATTTCTCTAGGCAGCCCTTCCGTTATCTTTTGGTGTTGACTGTTGATAATTTCAACATGGTCACCATCTAAATTCACTTTCCTCACCAGTTTGCCGTTCAAAATATTTTGTTCCCATACCTTATTCCCTTTTACCCAGGTAATCAACTCAGTTCCTTTAAAATAGGGTGAAGCTTCACGATCTGATAATTGCTTTTTAGTTTTAAGGGTAATTGTGTTTAAAAGATTCCATCCATCGTTATCAGCCGTAAGAATCCATTTTCTATCCGGTGAAACATACAGTCTTTCATCAATCACACAAAAAAAACGATGTTCATTTGATCTTGAATTCCATACAAACAAGGAATCTCTTTTGGGCATGAAAAAATCATCTTTCTTATCTACAAATGAATGATCTTTTTTTATCTTCAAAAAATCTCCGGAATTGCCAATCGCTATTTCTGTATGAAAAATCGAATCCATCGGGATTACTTTACCTGTTTTGGGATACCACAAAAATTTTTCTTCAACCTGCATATCTTTAATATGATGAGTGAGATCTTTTTCAACGCCATACCAAAACTCTATCATTTTTTTTTCTTTCGGAATCTTTCTGATCAGCTTGATAAATAATGCATCAGGATCTGATGAATAGTCAAGATTTACATAATGATAATTTTTACTCCGCATCAAATCAAGGTTTCGCGGAATCGGCAAACCATCAACATAGTGCTTTAATGTATATTCATGCTTGTCTTTACCAAAGACTGTATATCCTCCTTCCGTAGCAGTGCCTTTCCAAACTTTCAAGACTTCTTCTGAAGTACTTGCAATCAGTTTTTTATTGCTCCCTTCAATCTTCCAAACTTTAATTTCTTGTGCTTTAGAATCGTTTTTCGTCCATAGAATCAATTCATTGTCAACCTTAAGAAATCGTACGACTTGATCAATCGACTGCAGCTGTTTTCCGTTCTTACCATAGATTTCCAGTCTGTTATTCTGATGCTCATCATAATGAATCAAAAATAAAGATTGCGGTTTCATCTGATCAATCGTCTTTATATGATTTTTTGTTTCAATAGTTTGAGTTGCCAAACTAATCAGTTCTAATCGGTCACCACTCAAAAAGGCAAATTTTTCACTGCCCATAAAAAATGAAGTCCTGATTGATTTTCTTTCAAACTTTTGAGTCTTATCATGTACATTTTGTAAAATGTACATCGGCGATTTACTTTCATATTTCATCAACCAGCTTACCCATTCTCCATCTTCTGACATTTTCAGAAAATCCGGGACTTCGGCTTTTTCTGCCAATGCTTCCAATTTTTTCAGGTCATCATGTTGTCCGTTGAATTGTAACGGCAACAACAGAAAAGTAAACACAATGAGGAGCCCTATTTTTCGAATCGTTTTCATCGTCTTATTATTTTCAGGTATGTCTTCCCTATTCTTCCAATTCTTCGAACTTCTGTTCATTATCAATATCCTGTATTTTGTGGATTAAGATTTGGATTGAGAAGCAGTTCTTTCTGCGGAAGCGGCCATTGGGCATGGTAGTTTTTCCAATTAGGTTTTACCGGAATCAACTGGTCAAGCAGTCCCCATCTTTTCAGATCAAAAAAACGGATGCCGTGTTCCACAAAAAATTCCCTGCGCTTTTCCTCTCTCAATTCTGTGGTTGCCGACGAAACGGATAATGAGGTGCTAAGAGCCGGTAATCCTGCCCGTTGGCGGGAACGGTTGATATACAAAACGGCTTCTCCTGCTTTATTTTGCTCGATCAGGCTCTCTGCCATCATGAAATTGACTTCATCCAAACGATAGATTATTGAATATTCATTAGGATTATTGACCGCAAGGTTTTTATATTTTGAAGAGCGGTAATTGATCTGCTGGTTAAAAGGAACTGCCGTTATATAATACTGTCTCCGCAAATCTCCCACAGAAAAGGTATTGATGAGATTCAAATTGAGGACAAACGATAAAGGTGCTCCCGTAAAGTTGTACAGTGATGCCTCTTTCGTAGCATCATTCGTATTTTTGGGCTTCAACTGCCAAATGATATGCGTGCCGCTTTTCTGAAATACTTTGGAAGGATCTGTTTGAAATGTATATTGTGATGATTGCAATATCGTACTGCAAAGCACTTCTGCTTCCGCCCATTTCTTCAACAGAATCTTCATTTTTGCCAATGCCATATATCCCGCAAATTTGTTGGGATAGATTCTTTCTGCATTTCTGTAAGCGGATGGTAAAAGATTGACCGCCTCAGACAAATCGGTTTCCAGTTTTATGAGGAACTGATCTTTATTCATTCTCCCCAAGTGGCTATTTATAAAATAGTTCGTAGTTTCTGTGTAAGCTATTTCTCCAAAAATCTGATAGAGATTAAAGTAAATAATGGATCGAACCAATAATGCTTCACCTTTGATTCGGTCTTTGGATGCCTGACTTAACGATTTTGAATTCGTAACGCCTTCTATGATGCTGTTGGCAGCATAAATCTGCCCGTAAGCATTCGTCCAAGCCGTCGTTACTACGGTATTAGTAGCAACCTGCTGATTGTTAGCAATATCCAAAATACCGTTTGATCCTGATGTGTACACACAGGTCAGGTCGTCTGTATACGTTCCCATCAATGCACCCATTCCATCAATACCTCCCGAAATAAGCGAGTTCGTCCAAAGTCCTGCATACAGTCCTGCCAATGCCGCTTCAGCGGTTTGCTCGTCTTCAAAAACGACTTCTGTCGGAAGCTGGTTATTGGGAAAATCAGTTTCTACGAATTTTTCACAGGAAATAACGGTAGTCAGTACGGCGGATATTATAGCTGCCACAATAGTATGTTCTATTCTTATTTTCATTTTTTCAATTTTTTAAAGATTTAATTTTTATTCAATGCTTAGAATGTGAAAATTTCACATCATCTGATTTTCAATTTTCGCAATGGAAAACATCCATTCATAAAGTCTCAAATTCTTTAAGGATAAGTCTTACATTAGCTAAAGATTTATTCTTAATTCTTATAAAAACTTTTTTTATAATATGGATTCAATTTTGAAATACTAAAAGCTTAACCCTTTTTAAAAAGTCAACTGAAAGCCCATTGAATAGGTCTTCAGTGGCGGTAAATATCCGGTCAGTACAAATTCAGGATCGACACCGAAATATTTTGTAAAGGTCAAGAGGTTTTGTCCCTGCACATAAATCATTGCTTCTCTGATTCCGAATTTCTGAACGGGAATGCTGTAATTAAGCTGTACATTTTTCAGTCTGATGAATGATGCATCACCAATCGCAGCAGTAGAATTCTGGAATAAAACGTGTGAAGCATTCTTTTGAGCATTGGCTCCCGAACTGTACGGCATATACATTCCAGAAGGATTTGAAGGAGACCAAACATCCAAGACTTCCACAGGCTGATTGTTCATTGATCCCGGCACCAGCATCTGACGGTTGTAATTCCAGTTTCTCTGCTTTACAAATTGCCAAAGAAATGATGCCGACCATTGTCCGTAACGGAAATTACTTGACCAGCCTCCGAAAAATCTCACGCCTATTCTTTCAATCACTTTATTGTCATTGGGAGAATTAATCTTTCCGTCTCCGTCAAAGTCGGTAAATTGGTATAAACCGGTGGAAGGATTTACCCCTTCAAACTGATAGACTTTGACGAGTGACATCGGATATCCTAAAACATATTGATTGGCATACGTTGATCCTTCCAGATTCGGAAACTCCAATAATTTACTCTGTGGTACAGAAAGATTGAATGACGTGTCGTATTTAAACTTGCTTTGTCTCAAAACCTGCATTGATGCCTCAAACTCCCAACCTGTATTCTGAACCTTTGCAGGAAGATTGGACTGTATCGTAGCAAATCCTGTCGTAGCAGGCAGTGGAATACCCACCAATTGATTGGATGATGTATTGTTGTAATATGCTGCTGAAAAATTAATTCTGCTTTTCAGAAATGATAATTCCAGTGCTATTTCTTTCTTTAATGTTTTCTCCCAGCTGAAATTGGGATTATAAAGTCTTGAAGGATTCAGAGCTGTGATGTTGTTGTAGATGTTGGATGAGATTGTATAGGTATTGAGATACTGATAATCTCCGATCCTGTCATTTCCGGAAGTTCCGACACTTCCTCTGATTTTCGCAAAGCTCAGCCATCGAACATTTTTCATCCAGCTTTCTTCTGAAATAAGCCATGCTGCACCTACCGCTCCAAAGTTTCCGAAACGATTGTCGGGACCAAAACGGCTTGAACCGTCCCGTCTTCCGGTAAGGTTGACAATGTATCTTTTCATGAATTGATAATTGATTCTTGCAAACGCAGCATTGTAGTAATACTGATTTCTGACCTGGTCGCTGATGACTTTTGTTTTAGCTGCTCCCAAATTCTGAATCAAGGCATTGCTCTCAAAGCCATAGCCCTGTATAGAACCCTGATTGGTTTCAGACTGCTGTAAGGTTGTTCCCAACAACATTTCGAGGCTGTGGTTTCCCCAGCTTTGATTGGCAACCAATTGCGGTTCCAGAATATAAGAGAATGTGGAAGAATTGTTTTTAAAAGATGTGGAATTGGCACTCGTCAATCCTGATGAGGGATTGTACATCGTGTGGGGCTTCAATGAAAACTCTTCAAAATTCTGATACGTTAAACCTCCGTTGAATTTTAGTGTAATGAACGGAAATAAGCGGTACGAAATCTGCGCTCCACTGTTTAAAAAATTGCTAGAATTGAGATATTCGCTTTTGAAAACACCCAGAGGATTCGTAAACGTATTGTTCTCCCAATTCAATGAACCATCCTGATTGTAGAGTGCTGGAGCATTCGGACTAAGAGTTAAACTTCTCTTTGTTAAATCATCATTCAGGACATTGTTACTTTGAAACGAAAAGGTATTGCTGAGATTGACTTCCAGTTTTTTATCAGGTGTTCTGTAACTGAAATTCCCTGTTAGATTATTAGTTTTGTATCTGAAATCTGCAGGAAATACCGTTGTCTGTTCGTTATGTCCGTAGCTGATTAAGTAGGAGGTGTTTTCAGAACCTCCGCTTAAAGAAAGCTGGACTACAGACGCATCTGCCGTATTACCAATGAGTTCTTTTTGCCAGTCGGTGTTTCGGGTCTGATCCCACACACCGTTGAAATCATACGCTGCCGCAGGAATTGTGGAGATGCCGTCATTCTGAAATGCTTCTTTTCTGATCTTAATATACTCATCAGTGTTCAGCAGCTTCAATCGGTTGGCTACCGTACTGAGAGAATAAGAGGTATTAATCTTGAAATCGGTTCTTCCTTTTCTTCCTTTTTTGGTCGTCACAATGATGACTCCGTTGGCACCTCGTGATCCGTAGATTGCCGTGGCATCGGCATCTTTCAATACCTCGAAGCTTTCTATATCATTGGGATTGATGGAATTTAGAGGATTTATGGTAGCGTATGGTAAAATTGCAGCACTGTACAACGAGGGAGTTTCTGAAAGAATTGGAACACCATCAATAATATACAATGGTTCATTTCCTTCTCTTCGGATGCTGTTCTTCCCTCTGATCTGAATATCAAATCCTCCGCCCGGAACTCCTGAATTTTGGGTAATGCTCACGCCCGACATTCTACCCTGTGCAGCGGAAAGCACATTGATAACAGGTTGGTTTTCGATGTCTTTTGAAGAGACTTTGGCAATGCTTCCTGTTCTTTCTTTGTCTTTGACTTTGTAATACCCTGCGTTGAGAACCACTTCCTCAATTTCTTTTTCTTTACCTAATGAGATATTGACGGTTATCCTGCTGCCTAAATTGATTTTTCGTTCGGGATAGTCCGGATGGCGGTAAATGATTACGGGGTTTTCTCCCGATACCTGAACACGGTAAACGCCTGCTGCATTGGTTACAGCCACTTCATTACTACCCTCCTGGAATACGGAAACGCCTTTGACTGGTTGGCTATTTTCCGTGACAGTGCCTGTAATGGTGCGCATCTGCCCTATTGCTACGCCGGAGACGAGCAAGGTGAAGCCAAAAGCCAATTGAAGATGACTTAGGCTGCAAAAGTTTTTTTTCATACTTTTGAATAGGTTTAATTCGTTAGACTTTGCTCTTTCCTACGCTAGCGGTCAACTTTTGTGGAAAGGGCTTTTGTTTTTCTATGGTTACATTCTACTTTCTGTTTCTTGAATATGTTTTCAGCGTATCTACTTGATGATGCTTGGGAGGAAGCTTCAGTAAGGACATATCAAAACCTCCTTCCCAAGCACATCTTGAAATAATATGAATGAAATTGTGTCCCGTGTAAGCTGTAAAGCCGCAATGAGTTTACTCATTGTAAAGTGTCATTTCTAATAAGAAAACATTCTATTGAAATCTAAAAACAGCCGTAACCATCTGCATTATTCAGACCGTTGAATTTTTTTGTCTTCAGTATTAAATTCCCTTCGTTCTGAAAATAATTTGGAATATCAAAAGAAAGCGAGTACTTTTAATGTGCGAGATTAAATTGTAGTCTGGCTTTCCTTTTACTTTTAAAGGAATTTCGGAGTTTGTCGATAATAGCCAGGTAATACCAATCCAGCATTTTGCAAGCAAAACTGGCATAAAGCCGTATTTTTTTTCTGTTATGCTGGCGGACTACTCCGGTGGGCAAATTAGAAGAATGGTTGAAAATGTCGTCCTCATAAATATTATTTTTATATATGGAACGATGCTTTTAGATATGAGAATTATACGCAAAAATAGCATGCGGCGGTCTCACACTCTAGAATCAGGGCGACCAACCCACTTTAAACCGAAGATTAAAGTTTCCACCTAAAGTATACGTGAGAACCGCTCGCATGCCGTATACAAAAGTAAGAAACTTTTAGACATGGAGCGATTTCACGAGGTTCTCGATGGAAAATTGGTCTTTTTGATTCGAGATACATCGTTCATTTTACCTTGTTGAAGGTTAATGATTTATTCGCTAAAGCAAAAATAATAAATATTTATTTAACACCCAACATATTGGGTTATTTTTTTTAAAAATATATGGAACAAATTACTTATTTAGAAACAACACAATTCGATTTGGATTTTATTAATCACGTAAGAAACATTCGCAAAGCAAAAAAACTAAGCAAAGATCAGCTTAGCCTAAAAATGGGTTTGGCCAAAAGTTTTGTTAGTAATGTGGAGTCATTAACACAGCGACATAAATATTCTACTCGTCATATAACATTACTTTGTAAAGCCTTTGATTTTAAAAATATTTCAGATTTAATGAATTTTCCTACTCCTAAGAATGATAAAATTAAAGTTACAATTAGACAGAAGATGAATGATACAAATACAAAAGTGGTTAGTAGTGAGGTAGTAAAAATCGAAGTTATTTAAAGTTAATGAAAAATAATACGGATAACTAATGAACATATATACATACTCTGGAAATATTGAGCATCTAAAAGCTTTTGATAAGGATTATCAATTAAAAAGTATGTATACTCCTCCAATAAATAATCAAAGGCGTCCTCTAAAAAAAATATCAGAAAGAATCTGTCGCTTCTGTGGTAAAAAGTCCGATGCAACAACCTTTAAAAGCAAGCCTCACATTATTTCAAGATTATTTGGAAATAATTCTGGGGTGTCAGATTACGAATGTGATAAGTGTAACAATCATTTCTCAGGTTTCGAAAGTGATATGGCAAATTTTTTAGGTTTGAATAGAAGTGTTAATGCCTTAGGAGCACAAACTCCTCCAACATTTAAATCATACGATGGTAATATTGTAGCTAAAAAAAATAGTTTTAATGGTTTTCATGGCATTGATATAGAATCAAATAAACAAGGGGTAATTAAAAAAAATTAGATGGAGGTATTATAGAATTTAACGTTATACATAATCCTTATATACCGATTAACATTTTTAAATGTTTACTGAAAATTGCCTTGACTGTAATTCCTGATGTTGAAGTAGACAACTATAAATTCTGTTTTGATTTTCTGATGAGAAATAACAATGAGGCTTATTTTGTACAGCATGCCAAACAGATTCATAGGGGGGCATCTGGTTTTAATGTAAAATTTCCCTATGTATTAATTTTCAAAAAAAGAAATTTAGAAAGTAAATTGCCTTCTCACTGGATTAAACTTTATTACCAAGATTCGTACATTCAGTTTTACATACCTTGCCATAAAGAAGATGAAGTTTTACTTCAGGGTGAAGAATTAATTTATTCACTTTGCCCACCATTAATTTTCGCTGAAACACAGCCACAAGGAATTGCAAAGTATTATGAAAAGTTAGATCTATCTTCAAATGTTATGACTAAGGGAAAGACTTCAAAACTCAATTTAACTTTTGATGAAAATCTTTCAAGGGAAGGGAGTAACAACAATCAGGAAACACACAATTCTGATAATTTTAATTCAGATGAAATTATAAAAGTTTTTCTTACCAAAAATTCAGGTTTATTAGAAGAATAAGACCGGCTCATATTATTACTGTGTGTTACCTTGCATATTAGTAAAACACAATTCTTTTATTTTGCCAAATTTAAATATTCTGGTTGCGTTATTGTCGCGACAAACTTTTTTCATATTGAGAGGAAACCGTAATTTTCTAACAATATCTTTTGTATATTGAGGTCTAAAGTGATGGAGAATATCAATATCGAAAAACACAAGTTGATTGTTTAAAGGTTATCCTTTTAGGTAATCAGAATAGCTTGCAAAATTCTAATTTTCTACATTTTATCAACGAATATTTTAAAAACATCCAAAATCGACTTAGATATATGAAAACATTAGCAATTATAATTGGCAATAACAACTACTTTAAAGGAAATGAATTAACTAACGGAGAAAATGATGCAAATCAAATTGCTGGAATCTTTAAAGATTACAATTATGAGGTAAAATTATATCTAAATATCGATCAAAAAAACATAGTTGAAATTTTACAAGAATATAGCGACTTACTAAAAGATTTTGATGCATCTATTTTTTATTTTGCAGGTCACGGATTCGAAGTAGATGGAGAGAATTTTTTGGCGAGTATCGATTCGCAAATTCCTCCTGAAAATAAATATGTGGCAAAACAAAATTGTATTACTTTAAATGATTTATTTGACATATACAGGCAAAATCCTACTAAATTAAACATAGTGATATTAGATGCTTGCAGAAGATCATTTGGTCGCGGGACTGCACTTGGATTTAGTCCAATTATAGCTCCTAAAGGATCACTAATAGCATTTTCAACATCTCCAAATGAAGGTGCTTTAGATGTCGGATATGAGAATAATAGTATTTATACGGGCTCACTAATAAAGCACCTCTCGTCCGAAAGGATAGCTGTCGAAGATCTATTTAAATCTGTAAGAAAGACAGTTTTTGCATTGTCAGGAGGAAGACAAACAACTTGGGAACACACCTCATTAATTGGTGATTTTTACTTTTACAAACATCAAAAGCTAAATATTTTAAGCCTACCTTATAATCCGAATGTTTTGAAAGATGAAAATTATTATGAAGATTCAGAATTTTACAAAAAAATTAAAGAACTAAAGACCTACAATTGGTACAAACAAAATCCTGCAATTGATTATTTAATAACAATACCAGTAAGTCAATTAGATAAGGACCAAATGTTCATTTTAGGAAGAAATTTATTACAATGCGCTATTGGTGGGGCAAATTCCGCTATGACATTTTTTGAAAATCTTAATAGGTCACTACTAGATTTTCAAATAAACTCCGAGAATCATATTCTAAATGGAATTCTATTTGAAATGTATTACGACAGCAAAGGTGAATTCAGATTTAATAATTTTAAAGGAAATTATAGAGAAGAAATTTTTAAATTAAGAGATAATCCAGCATTCAATCAATCATTCGATTTCATAAATGGTATTTTAATTCAACAGGATTACTCTGTATTATTTTTACCAAATTCGCAGACAATAAATATTGAAATTAAATGCAGCCAAAAAACAACAAACGATGGTTTTGGAGATAGAATAGTCCAGGTGATCGAATCAATAATCTTTAACGGAAATGATATTAAAAAAGAAATATCGAAGTATTATATTGATGGGTATAATGAAAATGGATTAAAGACAGTCCTAGCCAAATATCTTAATGCGCCAGTTGAATCGATAAGAATTAATTCGAATTTTGAACTTAGATACATTAGATTTATTATATAAAAAACACATTAAAATAGTTTAAAATTATTTTATCTAAATCATTGAAGATGCTTAAAGCCGGAAAATGAAAACCCAACTACCTGCATAAAAATAGAATATGAATATTGAAAAATACAAAGAAAATGCCCTGAAAATATTATTTCCAATAAAGCAAGTCGATGATAATACAAAAGCAAACGAAAAACTATTATTTTTTGCTGAAAGAAGTGATGCAGGAAGGGAGATACAGGATTACTACTTAGTTTATTTTCTATTTGTAAATTTATTAGGTTTCAAAGACACAGGAAGATCTGAAAAGCTGGCTTGGTCTATTCCAATTGATTTTAATGGTAAAGCATTTCTGATTGAACACAGGAAAATGGGAGTTGGGGTTTTTATTCAAAATAAGGAAGATGAAGAAGATGCGAAAATAATTACTAAGAAAATTAACGGTGCGATAAAATCTTCAAGACCATATTTTAACCACTTGGCAGCAGAGGCTATCAAGAGTTCCGAAATAAATATTGTAAATAATAATGGATATTTATTTGAACGATTTAACTATTTTCTAAATCTATATAAATCAGAAAATAAGAAACTAGAAAAATTATCTAAAGAAAGGATTTCTATTGATGGCACTTTTGTTCTAGGTTCCAAAAATTACTACAAGATACGGCAAAGCACAAAATGGTTAGCAATTTCAACTATTGAATCATTTTTTAGCTGGACAGAACATCTATTTATTCATCTTGCTATCCTTACACAAAAAATAAAAACAGGGGAAGAAGTCACAAAATTAATCGATGCCGAATGGAAAACTAAATTCAATACTGTCATATCTGACGATATGTTAAAGGAATATTATATTGAATTACTGATGATAAGGAATCAGGTAAGGAACTTTGTTGCTCACGGTGCATTTGGAAAAGACGGCAATGCATTCCACTTTCATTCCGGAGCCGGTGCTGTACCAGTAATGATGAACTTTAATAAGACTAAAAATAGGTTTTCTTTTCAAGGCACACTGGAATTTAAAGATAATGAAGTTATATGTTTGATAGAATCTTTTATCTCTGATATGAATAGCAGCAATTTAAAACCTGCACTCACATATACCCAAGGGCAAGGTTTGATCACAATATTACCTTATGCAAGCAATGGGATGTATGAATCTGCAATGCACGATAATGATATTATGGAAAAATTTTGTGATCATTTGCAGGGAATATTTGATAACTCAGCAAATATGGATTGGTAATCTAAATCTATAAATAAACTTACAAGCCAATGACAAAAATTGAAAGGGTAGAGCAATACTTACACGAATTTTTTACATATAATATTTTTGAGTTCAATGATTTTTATAGGAAGTTTATTACTAGAGACTCGTTGTAGTTTATCTCTTAAAAAAATATTGTGGAAAATTTCAATTTGAACGATTAATATCTCACAGATTTCCTACGATATAAAACCTACTTTATTTTTACAAATATTTTTAGATTATATTAATAATAAAACAGACTGAACTTGAATGATGCCGCAGACGGATCAGTCATCACTCTAACAGGATTTACTAATCTGGAAAACTTTATCAACAGCCTGATCTTATAGCAACATTCAATCATCGTAATTGCCCAGCACATAAAATAAAAGGCAGAGGATCTTCGGATCTTCTGCCTTTATTTCAGACCAAAAGAAAAGAATCTTCAGATCTTTCAATGTGAAAATTATTCTCAAGATAATATGTCATTGCTGTTATGGCATTAGATCCTGTCTCTGTGCGGTTTTTCCCATATTTCTTTGGAACATCCTGCTCGGTGAGGAAAGCAACTTTGTAAACCTTGTCTTTTTGTAAATGTCTTCCCTGAAAATAGATTTCCTGAATTCTGTAACCCGGCGGATTTTCAATGCGCATCAAAATTCTCAATCCGTTGCAACGCTTAACATAACCTCCCATTTGTTTCATCGGCTCTGCGGAAAAGGTCCGCTCCAGATTTTCTTCTAACATTTCAAAGATCTCTTTTCCAGTAAGCTCTGTGGTGGAAATAGGCGGATTCATCGGCACGATTTTGTATAAGTCCCAGAGGGTAATATTTCCGACATTTATAGGTGCACCATAGCGCCATCCGTTGGAAAAGGAGATCTCAACGTCCGTCGCAAAATTGACGGCAGACAGAAGAAAGTCATCCATAGTAGAAGACAGCGTGGAATAGCGGTGCAAAATATGTTCTGTCGTCCCCAATACTGTACTTTTCATTTCAGCAAAAGACTGTAGACTTTTTTCCACCAGATCTTTAACTTCTACATCTTCATCAATACTGTCGTCAGTTTCAATGATCTTGTAATCAAAATGTGTAATCATTCCATTTTCGACATCAAGCTTTAGATTTCCTACAAATGATCCGTGGCAGCCACATTGGATGATAATGCAGTTTCCTGCTTTTTCTGCTTCGTACATCCTGTTATGGGTGTGTGCACTGAGACAAATATCGATTCCTTCCACTTTTTTGAGCAGTTCGATATCTTGCGGATAACCATTGTGCGACAAAAGAATAATAATGTCCACAGCATCCTCTCTTAATTCTCTGACGCATTGATTCGTCTCTTCAATTCCATCGGTCACCGTTATGCCTTCACTGAACTTCTCCGGCATTGTCTTATCGATAATATTGGAACAGATCCCGATTATACCAATTTTGAGTCCTCCAATTTCAGATATTTTGTAAGGTAGTAGAAATCGTTTTCCCTGCTCATCAAAAACATTGCAGCCCAAGACGGGATAATTGAGCTGGCTTTCCAGTTTTAACAGATGTCTTGGTGTATAGGCAAAGTCCCAGTGTCCTACCATTGCATCAAATCCAAGTTGGTTAAGTATGGGAATCAAGACCTCTCCTTTCGACTGTACCACCGGAACTGTTCCGTGAAACGTATCCCCTCCGTCAAAGAGCAATGCGTTCGGATTTTCTGCCCTGATCTTTTTGAAGATGGTCTGAATTCTGGCATAACCTCCTGCACTTTTAACATATTCTTTCTGATAGTCATAAAACAGCTCTGGATGGGGTTCCATATAGCCGTGCACATCGTTGATGAATCCTATTGATAATTTCATAATTTCCAATTTTAGGGTTTAACTATTGCCCATCCTTCATCCTGTCTCAAAATCATTTCCCCGTTTCCGCTGGGGGTGTAATTTACAAACTCAAATAATTCGGACTTTTCGATCTTTTTTTCACGAAGGGTATTTTCGCACTGTACCATCACTACCCCCTTATCTTGCAGACCTGTAAGAAGTTCCCCGTAGGGGTTTTTCTTTCTGAACATTTCCACTCCGCCCCCAAAGGCCAGCAGTTCGACCTTCAGTTTGCCTTTCAGCCTGGGATCTTCCATCGCGTTATTGATATTTCTGATAATGACTCTGATTTTCTGGTCATCACCTTCATTGATCACATACAAAGCCTTGTACTCCTTATTAATAGATTTTGCAGGTTCGTAAACTGTTGCCTTTTGCGCAAAACCCATAAACCCTGTCAGGAAAACTGAGAAGGTCAATATCTTAATTAAGTTTTTCATTATTTTTCATTTAAAAGTTGATTGATTTCTTGATAGAATGATTCTTTGCTGTAGTCTGCCATTCCCGCATGATGCATCCTAATTTTTCCTGATCTGTCCAAAACGACGGTCGTAGGAAGTGAACCATTAAAAAAAGCAGTTGGAATCGAACCTTCTGCAACTAAAAACGGAACAGTGAATTGTTCTTTTTCAAGATACATCTTACCCAAGGCGGTCTGCTCATCCAGATTGACTGTAAGAAAAACAAGATCTTTATTGGATTTAAATCGGTCGTAGAATGTCTGAATCGAAGGGAATTCCGCACGGCAAGGCGGGCACCAGGACGCCCAGAAGTTAATAAATACCACTTTTCCCTTGAGGTCAGAAGTATTGATGATCTCACCTTTATCATTTCTGACACTGAAGTTTTCAGTACTGGACAAAGGAGTCGACTCAACGGCCGGCTCTGTTTCCTTTTCTTCAATCTTTGAGTTCATAAGACCGGTAGAGATGATCTGGCGCATCAGCCAGGCTTTTGCATCGGGACTCACAAGCAACACGATGAATATTGACACCAAAAGTGCCGTACTCCAGTTCTTCCGAAGCCATATTTTAAATTTTTCCATTGTTCTTATTTTAATAAATTATTGTCCGGTTAACTTTTTCAGCGCTTCATAAATCTCAGGTCGGTCAAAATCTTGCCCTCCCTGCATCTGTGCTTCGAGTTCTCCTTTTTTATTAAAGATCAAAGTCGTCGGAATTGCTCCCTGAAAGTACTGCGAAGGAATAGTGTCTGCTGCTACATACACCGGAAGATCGTAGTTTTTATCCTTCATAAATTTCTTAGACTTTGTCAGGTTGGCTTCCACATTGAGAAGGACAAAAACGATATTGTCATTTCCCTTGAATTTGTCTTTCAGGTCTCTGATGCTCGGCATTTCTTCGACACAAGGCCTGCACCATGTGGCCCAGAAATTTACAAAGACCACCTTCCCTTTCAGTTCACTCAAAGCAATTTTCTTTCCGTTCTCATCGATTAAGATGATATCCTCATTATCATTTACATTATTTTGTGGGATGGGCCCATCCTGATTCTCAACTCTTGATTGCATCGCACTCAAAGAAAAAGAAAACAGGGTCATCATAAGAATGAAAATAGGTGTTTTAAATTTTAAGGTCGTTATCATTATTTATTTTTTTTTGGGGTTGATATCTTTTCTTCCTCAATTTCTTCGGAAGGTTTTACTAGAACTTTGTCATGGCCGAATAGTGCACCAAAGACCTCGGTCATTTTTTCGTAGGTGATTCCTTCTTTCACAGCAACTCTGCTTACCGTATTATCATTGAAGGTCATCACAAAGGTTCCGGATTGAGTCTGCAGAATACTTTTCGTGGGTACAAAAAATGTAGGTGCACTTCTTTTCAGATTGAGCTGGACCTGTGCATATTCCCCCCCTTTTAAGACAGTGCCCGGATTTGGAACGTCAAACTCAAGGGTCATCGAACGGTTTTCCTGACTGATAACACCGGAATTCCTTGAAAGATGCGCTTCAAAATTTTTTCCCGGGATAGAGTTGACCGTAAATTGCGCCACTATCCCCTCATTGACACTTGATGCATGTTTTTCAGGAAGAGATACCGTCAGTCTCAGCTTATTTTTCTGAGCAATACTGAAAAGAGCCATTCCTGAATTGGGACCAACCAAGGCTCCTACCGACAGATTCCTATCCATTATCACACCACTGAAAGGTGCCGTGATCCTAAGGTACTGATTCATCTGTGAAGACCTACCGGTGCCCGCTTTTGATGCCTCGTATGTTGCTTTGGAACTCTGCATAATGCTTTTAGCCCTATCCAGTTCTATGTCGGCAACAGCTCCTTTTGTACTGGCCGCGTCCTGCAATCGCTCAAAAGCCTGTTTAGCATAAAGATAGTCGGTGTATGTTTTCTGCTGTGAAGATTTATCGGATAGGTAATCCTGATTCATTTCTGGTGCTTCCAGAACTGCAAGAAGCTGACCTTTGGTCACAACTGAACCTCTGTCAACATAAATTTTCTTGATAAATCCGGCAACCTTCGCAAAGATCTGCACCGATTCATAAGGTTTCAGTTCGCCTGGAACGGAAATCTGATAAGTGGGATTTATCAGCTTGATTTCTGTGGTCACGAAAGACCGAGCAGGCTGAACTGTTTTTTTTGTTTCATTTTTACTTTCCTTTTCGCCCGAGCAGGAAGCCATTCCCAAAAGAACGACCGGAATGAAGATGTATTTTATTTTATTGATGATTTTCATTATTTTTTAATTATTTAAGATTGTACGAAAAATTTACTTTCCTCATCTTCCGGATCCAAGGAAGGATTTGAATGTCCTGCATTGGACATTACTGCTGCAAAAAAATGCGGAACCAAAAGCAGAATGGTAAGAGTGGATGCGATGATACCACCGATAACAGCTCTACCAAGTGGAGCAACCTGCTCAGAACCTTCCCCGATACCGATTGCCATAGGAATCATCCCGGCAAGCATCGCCAAAGCGGTCATCAGTACAGGGCGGAGTCTGGACGCCGCTGCCATTCTCGCAGAATGAAGCGCACTGATATGGTAATGTTTACGGTAGTACTCTGCCTGATTGATAAGTAATACGGCATTTGAAACCGAAACACCGATGGACATAATCATCCCCATATATGACTGGAGGTTGAGCGTACTGCCGGTAATGAAAATCAAAACAAGACTTCCCACGATCACGGAAGGAATCACGGAAAGAACAACAAAAGGTACTTTAAATGACTGATAATAAGCAGAAAGCATTAGGAATATCGCTAGTACTGCCGCCAAAAGTCCCATTGCAAGACTGTCGAGTGTATCATCCAGTAGCTGCAGTGTGCCTTCTGTCCAGACAGAAACACTTTTTGGAGGTTTTCCGGTCTCACTGATGGCATTTTTTACCGCTTTGGAAGCAGAGCCCAGGTCTTTTCCGTACACATTTCCGATAATTGTTACATATCTCATAGGTCCCTTTCGGTTGACCTGTGCAGGTGCGGTCGTTTTTTTAACTGTAGCGATATCTTCAAGAACGGGTCTCGGGCTGTCTTTTTTCAGTGGAAGTGATTTCAGGATCTCTTCAGAGTTCATTATACTTTCTGGAATCTGGACCTGTGTCTGAAAGACAAGTCCTGATTTTGGGTCGACCCAGAGGTTCTTGTCGGTGTAGCGGGTTGAAGAGGTAGCGGTCACAAGACTGCGTGTCACATCCTGCATCGTCAGTCCGAACTGCGCAGCGAGATTTCGGTCTACGTTGATCTGTAACGTCGGATATTGAAGTGGCTCTGCAATGCGGACGTCTCGCAGGAAATCGTTGCTTTTCAGCTTTTCCTCTATTTTTTTTGCGTGAGATGCCGCCAGTTTCAGATTCGGAGATCCTACCTTGATTTCTATCGGGGTCATCGATCCCTGTCCAATAATTTTTTCGGTAAGTTCCATCGGTTCAAAATTGATTTGTGCTTCAGGATGCTTTTCAGCAATCTTCTTGCGGATCTTTTCTTTCAGATCTTCCATAGACCCTGAAAAGATCTCCTTATTTACAGAAACCTGCAAAACAGACTGGTGTGTTCCGTTGGTGAAAAGAAATATGGGATTGATCGGCGTTGCTGCCGGATGTAAACCGACATAGGCCGAACTGATGCTGACCGCATTTTCCGGCAAAATACCTTCAATATCTTTGAGAATATCCTTCACCAGCTTTTCAGTTTTCTCCAGACGGCTTCCCTGTGGCGCATCAATTCTCATCTGAAAATCACCGCTGTTGGAAAGAGGCATAATATCGGTTCCCAATGAGCGCATCATTAAAAATATTAAAAGGCCCGAGAAAATGATATAGGCCGAAAACAATACCAAAGTCCTTCCCGACCATTTTCTCATTTTGTGACTGTAGCCCGTTCTGAATCGATAGAAAAAACTCCTGTTTTTAACATAATGCTTCTCAATATGCTTATTCTTCATCATCCAGTTAGCCAGGATCGGAACGAAGGTCTGGGATGCCAGAAAGGAAGCTATCATTGCGAATGCAACTGCAAAAGAAAGCGGAAGAAACATATCTTTTGGAATGCCCGTCATAATGAAGGCAGGCGTAAGAACGGCCAGAATACATAATAATATCAGCACCTTCGGAATGGAAATTTCAAGTACTGCATCAAGAATGGCTTTGGGTTTGGTTTTCCTCATTTCCATATGCTGGTGGATATTCTCGATCGTGACCGTAGCTTCATCTACCAAAATTCCGATGGATAGGGCTAACCCACTCAAGGTCATTATATTAATAGTATATCCTGCAAAATAGAGCACACAGACGGCTGTTAATATTGCTATGGGAATTGTAAAGACCACGATCAGTGCACCTCGAAGGTCACCAAGGAAAAGAATAATGACCAGTCCTGTAAAAAGTGCACCCAAAAGTCCTTCATGAATTAGATTTGAAAGGGAACGTTCAATATATTTTGACTGGTCAAATTCATAACTCACCTTCACATCATCCGGAAGCTGATCTCTCAGTTTTGGCATTGCTTTTTTTAGATTTTCAACTGCTGTCAGTGTTGAAGCATCTGATTTTTTGATCACCGGGAGATACACAGAGCGTTTCCCATTGACCAATGCATATCCAGATGTCTGGTCAGCTCCATCCTGAACATTGGCTACATCACCCACGTAAAGAGTTCTACCGTCTTGGGTCTTTATCGGGATTTTAAGAAACTCCGCAGGATCTTTGGCTATGGAATTGATCGGTGCCATATAATTCGTTTCGCCCATTCTGATATTTCCTGCTGGCGAAGGATGGCTGCTTTTTGTGATCGCCAAAGTAATTTCTTCCGGACTTAGTCCGTTACTCTGCATTGCAGCCGGGTCAATATTTACAACGATCGAACGGATGTTACCCCCAAAAGGTGCCGGAGCCGTAATACCGGGAATCTCAACAAACATCGGCCGGATTTTGGTTAGGACCATTGTCTGAAGCTCTGTTACAGAGTGATTGTCACTTTCAAAGACAAGTTGACCGACCGGGAGTGAATTACCGTCAAACCGCACAACCATAGGCGGTACTGCACCGGGTGGTAAAAATCCCATTGCCCGTGAAACCTGCGTGGAAACCTCACCTGCAGCCTGCGCCATATCGGTGCCTGGATAAAAGGTCAGTTTCATTAAGGTCAGTCCCTGAACACTTTTGAAATCAATATTCTTGACACCATTCACAAAGAGTAAAACTTTTTGAAATTCATTGGACATAAAACCATCCATATATTGAGGTGAAAGCCCTCCGTAAGGCATCGCAATATACATTGACGGCAACTCTACCTCCGGGAAAATATCTACTTTTATTTTTTTTATAGCTGTAAGCGAAAGCACAATGACCGACAGGAAAACGACCATGACGGCAATGGGCTTTCTGAGCGCAAAACGTATTAAATTCATTCTAAAATTTTAAAGTTGGGTAAATAAATAATCAAAATCGCCGGTGAGTTCAGCCTTTGCTATGACCTGCTCCCAGAATTCTTTTGCGGCATCGATCTGACTTTTTTCTGCATTTTCAAGAATCTGACGGATCTGTAACAGTTCAGTGAGGGTAATAAGACCACTCTTGTATCTTGCTACATACATTTCGTAGGCATCTGATGCGCCTTTCACAGAAGCACTTTCTTTCTTAAGTTGTTTTTGCTGTTCTACAATCCTGCTTTCAAGGGCTTTAATCTCAGTCTGCATTGATAGCTGATACTGGTTTTCGAGATAACCCAGACGTTCCGCTTCTTTTGACAGCATATTGGCTTTTTGCCTGTTCGTATGAAGACTGCTGATATTCCACGTCAATCCAAGTCCAACAAGAGCATTGTTGGCAGAATTGGAGAAACCATCGGTAAATTTCCCTGAGACATTGCCATATGGATCGGATCCTGAACCTCTGTAAGCATAACCTCCCAAGATCTTAAGCGACGGAAGTGATGATCTTCTCTCTGTTTCCGCTTTGGTCTGATAGTATTCGGACTCCTGATGGATGGACTTTAAAAAAGGATGTGATGGATTAACCTTCTCACTGTTAAAAGAATTTATTTCAGGGTCAAGAAAATGACTGACCTGGTAATCCTCTACTTTAAAATTATCAATGTAAAATTCCTTAAGTTTTTCTGTGGCTGCCTGCTGCTTTCCAAACCAATTATCTTGCATTGCCAATGCCTGAACGTACGATGAATAGGTAAGTACAGAATCTGCTTCCGGTTTGAGACCGGCACGCGAAAGGGCTTTGCTTGAACTGTGGATTTCTTCGAGCCTCGTCGAGTTTCTCTCTGCCCATCTGAGCTTGGCGCCATTAAAGACATAGTCAAGATAACGTTGTGATAGCAATTTTTTGAGCCTCAGCAAATAGGATTCTTTATCTGTCCTGAGCTTTTGTGTGAACTCATTTGCTGATCTTTCCTCGGATCTCTGACGCCCGAAGTTGTAGATCTCGTACTCCGCAATGGCTGAGCCGAAATTGTTTGAGGATAAAGAGGAGCCCGAATTCCTGTTTCCGGAAACATTAAAAAAACCGGACTGTGGGAAAAAACCACCACTGCTTCCCTCTAATGTTCCGTAGGTATTTTGATATTGAAGCTTTACCTGTGGTAATGCCTTGGATTTTACTGTCTCTTCGTTATATTCTGAAGATTCTATTGCAGACTCGGCTGCACGGATCCCTGAATAGTTTTTTTGTGTTTCTGTCCATATTTTACCCAAAAGTGATTCTTGCTGGGCATAAAGGACAGACTGCTGAGTAATCAGCCCAAAAATAAGGACTGAAAGACTTTTTCTTATCATTGTATGAAAGATTAACAGTTACCGAAATGATTCCGATAAGGATTAATAAAAATTTAAAATCAATCGTTTGAGTCTCTACAAGAAGAGACCAATTAAATTTTAAATCAAATGATAAGTTTGCGGTATTGTATGAAGATGGGAACCGTAATTCCAATTTTGGAATTACTGTAAAATGGATGTTCTCTAAGATTTATAAACAGAAATGCCCCTGCAAATAGAATGAATGTAAATGCAGCAAGCTCCTGAAATTCCGCCACTGAAAAATGGGTATCATTTTTAGCGGTAATTTCTCTTTCCTTGCAAAAGTTGCAGACAGAGGCCGTGGTTGTGTTGGTGGTAAATTTCTCCTTTGGTGCGGAGGTATGACTTTTAGCGGAAGGCTGCAGACTGAGTAGGTTTTTGATACCGTATTTTACAGCGCAGGAAGAAATTAAAATACATATAATGAAAAACATTGCAATAACGCTTTTCATTATATGATTGGTATTTAATTTCTGATAAGTCATTCCTGCAAATATAAATTTTTAATTACTAAGGTCAAAAACATTAACAGAATTTATATGAAATACATTATTGTGCAATCTTGTTTTTCACTTCCTGCTCTGTTGCAAAACCTAAATTATCCCAGACTAATTTATCGTTTTTATACAGCTTCAGGACCGGTAGTGCAGAAACATTCAGTTCTTTGCAGAGTTCTGTATTTGCATCTGCATCTATTCTTAAAATTTTCACCTTATCCGGCATTTCAGCAGCCATCTTTTTAAGGTAAGGCTCCATCTTTTTGCAGGGAGCGCACCATTCTGCATAAAAATCCACCAGAACGGGAGTATTGCTTTTCAACATTTCCTTATACTGGGCAAGACTAATTCCTGTAGCAGTTGATGCTTTGATCTCCGGAAGCTCAGCGTTCCTCCACTTCATCATTCCTCCCTGCATTTCATATACATTTTTAAAACCGATTTCCTGAAGTTTTGCAGCGGCGGCCGTACTTCTGGGTCCGCTCATACAATACACAAATACAGGTTTATCCTTATCGAGCGCTTTTGCTTTCTCTGTGAAGTCATCTGCATTCCAGTCGATGTTCATTGCACTTTTAAGATGACCGTTACGAAATTCTCCAGGTGTTCTTACATCAACCAATTGTGCATCTTTGGTCTGGTCCAATTTTTTAGAAAATTCTTTGGCAGGAAGACTGCTCTCGCTTTTGTTACTCTGAGCTTTTCCGCATCCTGTAATTGCGATGAGAAAAAATACAACGATTAGGTTTTTATACATTTTAAAGGTTTTGCTTGATTAATCTTTCCAGTTCATCCGCCTGAAAAACACCGGATTGTTTCCATTTTACTTCTCCATTTTTCAAGATCATCAAAGTAGGAACACTTCGGATTCCGAATTGCGAGGCAACCGCCTGGTTTTTGTCGATGTCAATTTTAACAATGCTTGCTACATCACCAATATTCTTTTTGAGATCCTGAAGAATAGGCGCCTGCATTTTGCATGGACCGCACCATTCTGCAAAGAAATCTACCAATACGGGTTTCTCCTGACTGATTAGTTCCTGAAATTTATTCATTTTTCAGATTTTATTTGATTTCTTCATATTCAACCTTATCCCCATTTTTTTTTGAATTTCTTGTTGGGACAGAACAGTTTCCCGCAGCACAACAGCCGATATTGAATAGTGGCATTACAACAAAAACCATTCCGACAGCCACCAAAATCCACATTCCAGATTGTGTGGCTTCTACAACAAGGAAAATTCCCATTGCCAGACGAAGCAACCTTACAAAGTTCCAGTTTTTAAATAAATTATCCATACTTTTCTTTATCTTTTTGTACCAAAAAAGCGTACAACCGAAGCTTTTCCTTTGTGATAAGCGCCTTCACTCAGTATGGTTTCGGAAATATATGCTTCCTGAAAATCGAAATCGGAAAAATCAGTTTTCAGTTCTTCTAAATCATAAAGCATTTCCCAATGTTTTGGTCCGCCTGCATTTGGATTTTCGTCTTGAAATTTAGAATGCTCTTTACTGAAACCTTCCAGAATAATTCCCCCACCTTTCTTCACAAGCGATGAAAACCATCTGTGCAAATCCCGCCTCAATATTTCAGGAAAATGGGCAAAAACCATTACTAAAAGGTCAAAACTTTCTTTTTTATAACCTATTGTATCTGCCGAAACCGTTGTGTAATTTATTTTCACCGAGTTTATTTCAGCAAGCTGCATCGCTTTCTTTTTGCCTTCTTCACTTTGGTCAAAAGCCTCAACTTCAAAACCCTGAATTGCCGCATAAACAGCATTCCTACCCTCTCCTTCAGCAGGAAAAAGAGCTTTTCCGGGAGTGAGTTCAGCCAATTTTTCGGCAAAATAGATATTTGGTTGATCTCCGTACACAAAATCTGACTGGCGGTATCTTTCGTCCCAAAAATCTTTCATTATTGTTCCGTTAGTTTTATCATATTCTGTACACTGCCACCGTTGAGAACATTCGTGATTCCGTTTCGTTCCAATGTTCCTTTTGCCATTGCGCTACGGTTTCCACTTCTACAGAAAACAATGATGTTTTTCTTATTCCTGAACTTGGAAATCTGGTCTTTGACGACATCCAAAGGTATATTAACAGCCCCTTCAGCACTTCCCGAAGCAAATTCTACGGGCGTTCTTACATCTACCAAAAAAGCACCTTCTCCCAACGCAGTTTCCAGCGCAGCATTGTCTTTTTTTCCGAATAACATTGATAATAAATCCATCTTAATTTTTTACAGGGTTTGCTTTTTCTGTCCATTCTTTCATTCCGCCAGAGAAATTTTTGACGTTCTCAAAACCGTTTTTCTTCAGTAGAGAATAGGCAATTGCTGCTCTGTCGCCACTTTGACAATGAATTACAATTGGTTTTTCATGGGAAATTTTATCCAGATTATCCTCCAAAGTTCCCACAAAGACATTCTCAGCATTCTCAATACGTCCTGCGTCATATTCGGTTTTATTTCTTACATCAACCACCTGAATATTATCTCTGTTCAGATAAGATTTGAATTCCTCAATATCAATAATATCGGCAGTCTGTAATTCTAAGTCTAAATTTTTCACGTCATCAATATAGCCCATCATTTGATCCATCCCGATTCTCATCAGTTTTCTGGTAAGATCTTCCATTTGTTCTTCCTGAGCAACCAAAATAAACGGCTCGGAATAATTGACAATCCATCCCATCCACGTGGAAAATGAATTATTACCCTGAATATTGATGCTGTTTGGTATAAAACCTTGGGCAAAATCTACTTTATTTCTCGTGTCTATAATTTTAACTCCATTTTGATAAGCTTTCAAAAATTCTTCTTTGGAAAGTTTCGGATGTTTTGGAACTTCTTTTAATAAAGGTCTTTCCACTTTGTTGAGTTTTTTCATCATTGCAAAATATTTTGGAGGTTCCGGCTGTCCTTCCAGCAGATATTCTACAAAACCTTCCTCATCTTCTTCATATTGAAAAGCCCAGTTTCTGATTTTTTCATAACCTACCGTTGAACTCGGAACTGCACCCAAAGCTTTTCCGCAAGCCGAACCTGCACCGTGTCCCGGCCAAACTTGGATAAACTCCCGCAATCTGCTAAAATCCTGAACAGAATGAAACATTTCTTTCGCTCCTTTTTCCTGAGTTCCTGTAATTCCGGCCGCCTTCTCCAATAAATCTGGTCTTCCTATATCTCCCACAAAAACAAAATCTCCTGTAAAAATCATCACCGGTTCGTCCGTTGCAGGATGATCGGTCAATAAAAAGCTGATGCTTTCCGGCGTATGTCCCGGCGTGTGAATGACTTTTAAAGTTAAATTTCCAACTTTAATGATATCTCCATTCGTTAATCCGGTATGTGGAAACTGATATTGCCAATCTTCACCACCTTCATCCGAAAGATACATTTTTGCACCCGTCACTTCCGCAAGTTCTCTAGAACCCGACAAAAAATCGGCGTGAATATGAGTTTCTGTAATATGTGTAATCGTGAGATTATTTTCTTTGGCAATCTGAAGATAGGTATCGATATCTCTTTTGGCATCGATAACAATGGCTTCACCTTTTGCCTGACATCCTATTAAATAGCTAGCCTGCGCAAGGCTCTTATCATAAATATGCTGAAAAAACATAATGTAATTTTTTAGGGTTATACTTTTTTAATATTATAGTACAAATTTCGGGGTTTACAAAGTGTTATACCGCTACTTTTGTTACATAAGTTAAATTTTTCAAAACCAATAATTCGTAATTAAATTTAACTGATTATAATTGGTCTTTTGATAGACTGCAATTGGGTTTGAGCTTTGCAGATTTCTTTTAAAAATGTAAAGCAAATCAACTTCCAGTTTATGACTGACTTTGTAAGCGACAAAGCTATTCCATTGCAAAAAATCATCTGTATTGTACTTATTATTTTTAAAATCATTTTCGGAAACTCCGTTGCTGATGCTAAAATCTGAGTGAGCCGACCATTTTCCATGATGAAATAAGACCGAAACTTTTATAATATCAACATTTCCAAAACCTTCCAATCTGCTTCTCGGAAGCGATGTGAAAAACTGATCTCTTCCCAATTCTTTCGGAAATAAAAATCTGCCGGTATCAAATGCTTTAGAATAAGCAAACTCCAAAGCGAAATTTTTGATCTTATATCGAAACAAAAAACTTGCAACCTGACCGTTTTCATCTGGCTGGACATATCTTTCGTAATATTTTAATCGACTTTGGTAAGAATCCGGAATCTGATAACTGTAAATCAACCCAAAATCCCATTTAGGAAAATTTAAACCCAGCTGAAACCAAGATGTATTGAGTGTTTTATCTAAATGTATGTTGTAAAAATTAATATCTGCAATTCGAAATTTTCTTCCGTAGTGAAAGATGGCAACACCTGTGCTGTTATTTTCACTGAGATAATCTGCTTTTGAGCTGTCTGGTTGAAATCCGTTATCCAATACTCCGATTGCGTCTTTCATTTTTGACCATTCTGAATTTGAACGCATTGAAACAGAATTCAGCAATGCTACATCAACCTGTGATTTACCGGAAGTAAAATTCCAGCTCAATCCGCCATATTCTATAGGTAACATTCTGCCGTCACTTGGATTGATAAGCGGAGAATATTTAATCGGAATTTTTCCTATCGTAAATTTTGATTTCCCTTTCTCGTATTGTAAATACAACTGATTAAGCCTTGAAACGGCATAAAGATTCTGAGGAGAAGATAAGTCAAAAAGTTCCCGTTCCCACTTGGAAGATTTTCCGGATTTCAAATCCTTTTCTTCCAAATCTGATGATGCAACTTTAGAAAGATACGAAGCAGAAACTCCAATGGAAATACGTTTTACGGGTTTGTATTCAACCTTTAAATTTCCTGCTAAAGCATCTGCCCAATAATCGGTACCTGTAAGATTGTCTGTTGACATCAAAAAGTTTCGTAGATTTCCTGAGATGATGACTTTATCACGATTATCTAAATTAACAGATTGCGTTTTAACCATTGAAAAAGCAAACACCAAAATTATTGACGTAACTTTTTTGGTATACATTTCAAACTTCTTTTCCTTTCAGCATTTTGTTCCAATAGAGATACGGGAGAATATATTTCTTGAGAATCCAAAGTCTCCAATGCTCTTTTGAACTGTCTGAAATGAGCATCTTTTTGAGATTCGGGTCTGGTGTGAACTCATTTTTATAGTTAAATTCTGCCAAAACCATTTTTCCGTAACCTGTTACAAGCGGGCACGAAGAATATCCATTATAAGATTTGTTATCTGGTTTTGCACCTAAAATCATATTGATGAGATTAGAAACCACTACAGGAACTTGTTTTCGAATTGCAGCACCAGTTTTTGCAGTTGGAAGTCCGGCTACATCTCCTACTCCGAAAATATTTTGAAATTTATTGTGCTGAAGACTGTTAATATCAACATCAAGCCAGCCTGCCTCATTAGCTAAAACTGAATTTTTAATAAAACGTGGAGCTTCCTGTGGCGGCGCAAGATGAAGAAAATTAAACGGAATCTCAACAATACGATCTTCGTTTTTGAAATAGGCAATTTTATTCACCGGGTCAATCTTAAAAAGTCCGTGCAGTGTTTTTAAATCGATATGGTAACGGTAAATGACTTTCATCAACGTTTCAGCGACTTCTTTTACGCCAAAAATAACACCACCGGGAAGCGCAAAAGTAATTTTTACCTTATCTGAAATACCTTTTCTCCTAAAATAATCTGCGGCAAGATACATTATCTTTTGCGGCGCGCCTCCACATTTGATGGGCGTTGTAGGCAAAGTGAACAGCGCATTTCCTCCTTTAAAGCTCTGAAGAGATTTCCACGTAAACTCGGGATCTATATAGTTACTGCAAACAATACCCGTTTTCACCGCCTCTTCTAAACCTTCTACCAGAGAAAGATTATTCACCAGCCCAGGTGCAACCACGAGATATTCGTAAGAATAACTCGTGCCATTATCTGCAGAAATCTTGTTTTGTTCGGGATGAATTTCTGTAACCTTGTTTTTAAGCCAGGTTACACCATTGGGAATTAAATCTTTTGTCTGTCTTGCTGTGTCTTTAAAATCGTAAGTTCCAGCTCCTACGAGAGTCCACGCTGGTTGGTAATAATGTTTCTCGGAAGGGTCTATGATGAGAACATTGAGGGATTCATTGGTATTTATGAGAGAAGCAGCAGTCATAATTCCTCCTGTTCCTGCTCCGATAATGATGATTTGAAAATGATTTTCCATAGCCAGACTTTTTGATGATTTGTAAAGCTAAATAATCTGATAAAAACAGTAAGTAACATTTGTTACATAAGCTAAAAACTAAGCATAAAATATAAAATAATTTAAAAATAAACTCAAAATACCTCAATATTAACAACAGTCATCAAATAATATTGTAAAAAAGAGACTGATTCAAAATTGAATCAGTCTCTTACGATTAGATTTTTACTGAAAATATATTAGTGGGGCAATTTATCCCTCAAATATCCATAGACCCAAGTTCCAAAAATGGCACTCAGCAAAGTAACTCCAACAGCCAATGCACCTGTTCCAATCTGTGCGAAAAGAGGTCCCGGACAGGCACCCGTCATTGCCCAGCCAAATCCAAAAATCAGCCCGCCATAGATTTGTCCTTTGTTAAATTTCTTCGGTGTAATTGAAATCCTTTCCCCGTAAATTGTTTTGATGTTGAATTTCTTAATAATAAACACTGAAATCATTCCTGTAAGAACTGCACTACCTATTACGCCGTACATAAAAAACGACTGCAAACGGAACATCTCCTGAATCCTGAACCAGCTGATGATTTCTGCTTTTACAAATACAATCCCAAATACAATTCCTACCAAAAGGTATTTAAGATTGTAATACCATTTGTGAGTAAGATGACTTTCGTTGGTGCAAACGCTGTCCTGATGACGTATATCTTTTTCTGTTGCCATATTTTTTTAAATTAAAGTGAAAGAATTATCGGCAAAATCACGTTCGCCATTAGAAAACCTCCTGCCATAAAGCATATTGTGGCAATAAGTGATGGTAACTGCAAATTTGCCAATCCCATAATGGCGTGTCCACTGGTACAACCACCTGCATAACGGGTTCCGAAACCTACCAAAAATCCACCGACAACCATAGTAATGAAACCTTTTATCGTTAAAAGACTCGCAAAATTCATCAATTGAGCAGGAACGAGATTGCTGTAATCGGTAATTCCGTAGGTTGCAAGTTCGGCTTTCAGATTCGGATTAATCGATAATTCTCCAGGATTCATAAGGAATTGAGATGCGACAACTCCACCGAGCAAAATCCCAAAAACGAAAAACAAATTCCAGAGTTCTTTTTTCCAGTCGTATTTGAAAAAAATAATGTTGGCTGGAATACACGCTGCGCAAATATGCCTTAAAGATGAACTGATTCCAAAAGATTTGTTACCCAGTATCAGCAAAGCCGGAACTGTAAGCCCTATTAACGGACCCGCAATATACCACGGCCAGGGTTGTTTTATAACTTCTATCATTTTAATTAATTTATTTCAAAAATATATGTTTAAGATTACATATACGGTTACTTTTGTTACAGAGCAGTTTATTTCTCTTTTCTAAAATACAAAATAGATTTTTCGAATAAAAATAACTGAATTCTTTTATTGAGAATCAGCGAACCTGGATGCAATAATTTTCCGACAAACTCACGCTGCAAAAGATGCTCAAAAGCTACATTAAAAGCTCTCTTACAATAATGTAAATTCCCATTATTAAGATGAACCAGCCGAAAGCAGGTTTGAGTTTTCTACCGTCTATTTTTTTTGACAATTGTGCTCCTATAATAATCCCCACTATGGAAATGGATGAGACCGTTGCAAGTAGTTTCCAGTTGATCGGGACGTTGTGCATTGAAGTGAAAAATCCGATAAGGGAATTCAGGGAAATGATGACAAGCGAGGTACCGATGGCTACCTTCATTGGTGTCTTGAGCAAATTGACGAGTGCAGGAATAATCATAAAGCCACCACCCGCACCGACCAAACCAGTAAGCACCCCGACAACCGACCCTTGCCCTGCTGCCAAAAGATTGTTATTTTTATTAAAATGAATCGATTCTATCTGCGGCGCTACTCTACTTTGAATCATTTTGTACGATGCGAGAATCATTAATAATGCAAAAATCAGAAGTAATAAGATATCTTTGGTAACCACTAAAGTACTGATTGTAAGAACTTCATCAGGAATCAGTGGCAAAATAAAATTTCTGGTCAAAAAAATAGATATTATTGACGGGACACCAAAAACCAAAGCTGTTTTTATATTAACCAGCCCTTTCTTAAAGTAGGAAAATGAACCTACCACACTGCTGATTCCAACTATGAAAAGTGAATATTCTGTGGCTACGAAGGCATCTATACCAAAGAGATATACTAAGACAGGCACAGTAAGAATACTTCCCCCTCCTCCTATCAGCCCTAAGGAAATACCAATAAATATTGCGGCAATGTATCCGAAAATTTCCATCTCTTTAATTTTATATGACAAAAATGGATATTTCTATTTTACTGCACCGCTACTTTTGTTACATAAGAAAATTTTAGTTCAGATCTGAAAAAATAATTTTGTTTCTTCCCAATTTCACTTTTCCAGAATCTTCCAATTGCTTTAGAAGTCGGGAAACAACAACTCTTACTGTTCCAAGTTCATTCGCAAGCTGCTCGTGAGTAACGACTATAGTATTTGAATTTGCTATTTCTGCTTTTTTAGTAAGAAGATTTAGTAGTCGCTCATCTACCTTTTTAAAAGCTATAGCATTAATAATATCCAGTAATTCTTCAAAGCGTTTGTGATATAGTCTGAAAATATAGTCCAGCCATTCCGGATATTCTTTGATAAAGAGCGAAACCTTTTCTACAGGTAAGAAAAGTATCTCGGAATCTTCTTCAACTTCTGCCTTTACAATACTCTTTTCATTATGCATTCCACCAAGAAAAGACATAATGCAGCTTTCACCTGCTTTAATATAGTATAATAATATTTCTCTTCCATCTTCTTCCGTTCGTATTACTTTCAACAATCCCTTCATTACAATTGGTATAGATCGGATCGAAGCATTTTCATCTAAAATGATTTCACCTTCCCGGTAGGTTTTTATATTACCATTTTGGTAAAGCTTATCAAGTAATTCCTGTGAAGAAATGACATCGGAAGAAAATTCAGTATGTTCCATTGCAAAAATATTTCTTCTAATATAATATATTTCTTCTGAATATAAACCGTCAATATGTAACCTAGAACATTTTATTTTGTTGCAAATTGCTAATAGATAAAAAATCTATTTCAAACTTAATTTGTAAATTTGGTATTGTTAGCTATTGTAGGCATAAGATAAATTTTGAATAAGATATGAATAAAGATAAACCAAATCATACCAGTGAACATTTGGCAAATGAAAGAACATTTCTTGCGTGGATGCGAACATCGATAGCATTGATGGGTTTCGGATTCATACTAGTTAAATTTTCCCTATTTCTTAAGCAGATACCTTTAGTTGCAGAAGCTAAAAACACAGTGCACGCTCAAAATGGACATTCCAGTCTTGTAGGGATTGTAATTGTCATTGTTGGAGCTATAGTTTTATTATTTTCATATATTAATTACTACAATAACAAAAAACGTATTAATAATAATACATTTTACGAGAACAACATTTTCTTGCTCATAGTCACCACTGTTTTATTTTTGCTGAGCATTTTTTTAATACATTACTTATTAAATAACATATAAATGATACTCACAGATTTCAATTAATTAGCTATTATAAATCAATAAAAATCGAAAGAGTGTTTCACATAGATGATGGGAAAACGCAGTCCGATTTCCTTGAAATTAAGGTTTTTTCCAGAGTTCAGTAGATAATCTTTATTATTACAATTATCAAGAATCCTTCAGCAAAAATGAGTTACCTAAAAAATTACAACAATTTCCTTATTAGTAAATTTTTGCTTCAATTCCATCATATCCTCACTGACTTTTTTATCAAGTATTTTCGCATAATGCTGTGTTGTCTTAATGCTCTTGTGACCTAGCATTTTACTAACACTTTCAATGGAAACCCCATTAGATAAAGTTATCGTTGTTGCAAAGGTATGTCGTGCAATATGATAGGTCAATTCTTTGTTAATTCCGCACAGGTCGGCAATCTCCTTAAGATATGCATTCATCTTTTGATTACTCAGAATAGGCAGCAACTTTCCATTATTAAGACATACTGGATGATTTTTGTATTTTTCAATAATTTTCTCTGTTTGAGAAAGTAAGGGAATATTAGAAGTAGTTTTAGTTTTCTGACGTTTTGTATAAATCCATTGAGAGCCATCAAGTCCCAAATTGATATTTTGATATGTTAGTTTTTGAGTATCAATGTACGCTAGTCCGGTGAAACAGCTGAACAGAAAAATATCTCTTACCAAAGACAATCTCTCATTTTTAAAATCTTTGGCAAAAAGTACTTCTATCTCCTTTTCATTAAGGAACATTCTTGTCACTTCATTAAACTTAGAATGATAGTTCATAAAAGGATCTCTTTCCATCCATCCATTTGCAAGACAGATACGTATAATCTTACCAAAATTCTTGATATATTTTACTGCAGAATTATTATTACAGGATCTTTCAGTCCTTAAAAAAAATTCAAAATCGTTTAGAAAAGCATAATCGATCTTTTTTATTTCAATGTCGGTAATACTATATTTCCATTTCAAAAAATCTTTGGTATGTTTCAGACAGGTCTTATAACGGGTTAACGTTCCTTGGGCAAATTCTTTGTCTATAAGTTTCTCCATTCGATCATTATGATCCTGAAAAACGGGAATGAGTGTTCGGGTTATTCTACCTCTACCTACTAACTTATTCTTAATAGCCTCAGAAGTTACGGCTTCCTTATCTCTGATTAATTCGTGATAGGTATCGTAAACTTTTTGCTCAAATGTTTTCAAATAATAATTAAGGGATCTGCATTCTTCCGAAGAGCCACTAACCTTCTGCATTGCAGAATTCCATTTCGTAGGCTTTACTGTACGCTTTGTGCTTATTTCGGTTATTTTGCCGTCGATGGTAATCCGCAAATAAATAGGAGACTCTCCTACAGAATTGATTTTCGATTTCTTCACATAGAAAAGTAAATTGAATGTCTTGTTCATATCGTTTAGCTTTTGAGATTTAAAATTAACCTTAGTAAAAACTTAACACAAGATGTTCAGTTGCTGAACCAGCTGCTGAAAAGGGTTTGTCTGAATTTCCAGTGACCTTTTTAACCTATTTCAACAGGTCACTGAATAGGTCACTTTCAGATTATGCTTTTTTAGTTCTCTTTGAACAGACATAAAACAAAAAAAGCTTTAAAACATACGTTTTAAAGCTTTTTGTACTACTTTGATATTGTAGTTGCGATCCGGACGGGACTCGAACCCGCGACCTCCGCCGTGACAGGGCGGCATTCTAACCAGCTGAACTACCGGATCAATTTTATTAAAGTTAAAATTGTAAAACTTATGCGATCCGGACGGGACTCGAACCCGCGACCTCCGCCGTGACAGGGCGGCATTCTAACCAGCTGAACTACCGGATCTTTTCACAATGCCTGAAGAATTACCTTCCTTTATTGTGGTTGCAAATATATAGCTTTTTTGATTATCTGCAAACTATAATTATTAATTTTCTTACAATTGGAGATAAATCACAGATTATCAATCTGATTATTTTAAATTAAGCTTAACATTAAAATAGTATCAGCACGCTACAAGACAGACATAGGATCAATTTTCAAAGCATCTTCAGAAAATTTATTGCGATATTTCAACAAATCTTGGTGATTGGAAATATTCTTAGAATTTTTTTTCAAAAGAATTCGTGCGATTAATTTGGGATCAATCACAAAACTTGGGGAGAAAAAAAATATTGATAATTTTGTGGAATGTTAAACGATGCCGAACTCCTCAAATTATTTTTACCTGAACTCTTGATTGAGCATTTTGAGATTGTAAAAGTTGAAGAAGAAAACAAAATCCTCCACCTCTACTTTGACGAGAAAAATACAGCTCCGAAAGAATTTTCTTCTCTGTTATTGCAGTCAAAAGGTTTTGTTCCGGAAATTACCGTTGACGATTTTCCTCTTCGTGGAAAAACAGTAAAACTCCACATCAAACGCAGAAGATGGACCGATACAAAAACCG
>Ga0308164_10000394_pt1 | contig 81229 bp, 67 predicted proteins | sample PhyTR2_FD_201031 | JGI IMG/M metagenome (GOLD analysis project Ga0308164, IMG submission 201031) | Phyllosphere microbial communities from UC Gill Tract Community Farm, Albany, California, United States - DLSLT.R2 | ecosystem: Host-associated > Plants > Phyllosphere > Unclassified | place: USA... | reverse complement strand
CCCACTGGCGCCCCGCCGCGCCGAACTGCCACCCCGTTGCCAGGTTCAGCAAGCCATAGGCGGGAATCCGCGCATACTTCGAATTGTCGATATAACCCTGGGCATCGGAGCGCCACGCGTAGTTGGCAGTGACGTACTGGCGCACCTCGTCATTGAGCAAAAATTCATAGCGCGCGCCCGGGTTGGCGATCCACTCGGGCGCGCCCACCAGCGGCTGGCCGCTCAGATCCGCCTTGGTGACGCCGGCCGCCGCCAGTTCCGCCGCCACCGGCGCGTTGGTGAATTTGGTGTAGTGGGCGTCGTTATATGAAGCGGTCAGGTTCAGGCTCAGTCCACGGACCGGGCGCGCCTTGATGTCGAGCTCCATGCCCGAGCTTTTGACGTCGCCCGCATTGGTGAGGATCAGCAGCGGCGTGACCGGTCCGTGGACGAAGGCATTGGTCTGGTAGTCGGTAATGCGGGTCTGGAAGTAATTGACGTTGACCAGCAACCGGCTGTTGAACCACTTGCTCTTGACGCCCAATTCGAAGTTATCGGCCTTTTCGGGACGGATTTTCAGCGAGTCGGCGCCCAAGGTGGGCGCCGCGCCCACGCCGCTGATATTCACGCCGCCCGATTTTTCGCCGTGCGCCAGCGTGGTGTACGCCAGCAGGTCCGGCGTCACTTTATAGCTGAGTGTGGCCAGTCCCGACGGCGAGCGGCCCGAGACGTGCAGGTCGCCGGAATCGTAGGCGCCGCCCACCGCCGCGCGGGTAGCGGCCACGACAGGCCGCAGCGTGGCCGGGTACGCCGCCAGCGGCGTGCCGCCGGTGATGGCGTCACGGGTGCTGCGCGCATCCTTGCTCTCGAACGTGGCGCGCAGGCCGCCGGTCAATTCCCAGCGGTCGCTCACGTGCCAGTTGCCCTGGCCGAACAGCGCATAGCTGTCGGTGGTGCTGCGCCCGCGCGCCAGGCTGCGGGTGTTGTCCACCAGCCCCAGGCCGGCGGTGCTGTTGAGCAGCAGGATGTCGGCCATCGATCCGAGCTCGACCAGCGAATCGTCGGCAATGTTCTGGTGGTAGTAATACGCGCCCACTACGTAGTCGAAGCGCGGCCCTACCGGCGACGCCAGCCGCAACTCCTGCGAAAACTGCTTGTGTTTGACGAGGAAACCGGTGTCGAGCAGCCCCGGCGCGGCAGTCTGGTCGTTGTCGTTGTGCGGATGAAAATTCCAGAAGCGCCAGCTGGTAATTGCCGTCACGCCGTAGCCGCCCGCCAGCTTCCAGCTGGCCTCCGCCGACACGCCGCCCTGGTCCACCGCCACCCGCTGGCCGCCGTCGAAATCCACCTGGTAGCGGGTGGGATCGGGATTGATCGGCACGCTCCCTTGCGGCAAACCAAGCGCGGCGGCCGTGGCCGCTTGCAGGTCGAGCTTGCCGGGCGCGGCCGGGCCGAAGCCGTATGCAATCAGGGTGCCCTGGGTATCGTTCTGGCGGTTGTAATCGGCAATCAGGCGCAGGTCGAAACGGTCGTCGGGCCGGTACAGCAGCTGGCCACGTACGCCCTGGCGGCCCACGCTGTTGTACGGCTTGCCGTCATACTTGTTGTCGAGCCAGCCCCGGTCGCGGGTTTTCGAGACCGACAGGCGGCCGGCCCAGGTGTCACCCAGCGGCCCCGAGACCGAGGCCAGCGTTTGATAATAGCCGCGTTCGCCGGCGGACAGTTCCACGCTCGCTTCGGGCGTGAACGTGGGCCGCCTGGTGGTGAGGTTGAGCACACCAGCCGTGGTGTTCTTGCCGAACAGCGTACCTTGCGGGCCACGCAGCAAGTCCACTTGCGCCAGGTCCACCAGGTCGATCGCCAGCATGCCGGGCCGGCCCTGGTAGACGTTGTCCACGTACAGGCCCACGCTGCCTTCGAGCCCTTCGTTGGCCGGGTTGCTGCCGATGCCGCGGATCGCCACGCTCGATACCCGCGCATGCATGAACGCCGCGTTCACGCTGGGCAGCGCCTGCTGCAAGTCCTGCACCTGGCTGATCAGCATGCCTTTGAGATCGTCGCCCTTGACCACCGTGATCGGCGACGGCACGTCCTGTTCCTTCTCGGTGCGGCGCCGGGCCGTGACGGTTACTTCGGTCACCGTGGTGGCGGCGCCCGGCTGCGGCAATGCCGGCGCAGTGGATGGCGCGGCAGCATCGCCGGCATGGGCCAGGCCCAGTGCCGAACTCAACGCCAGTGCCATCGTGGTCTTGCTCAACATCGTGTTGCGGTCCATGCGTTTTCCTAAGGGTTGGGGTCAGGCGGCAGCAAGCTGATAATTGCCCACCTTGGCCAGATCGGCCAGATAATACCGGCGCGCGAGCAACAGCGCAGCGACCGATAGCGTGGTGCTGATGAATACCGTGGCCAGCAGCGCCACGGCCAGGCCGTAGCGGTCCGACAGCAGGCCGGCAATGAACGGCCCCGGCGCGGAACCGAGCAGGTGGATCGCGAGCACGCTGCACGTGGACGACAGCGCCCGCGCATCGGGCGCCACCAGCTCTTGCGTCATGCCCAAGGTGGCCATGCCGCCCAGCCCGTACAGGAAAAAGGCCAGCAGGATCAGGCCGTATTGCACGGCGGCGTCGTGGATCACGCCGAAGGCGATGGCGTAAATCAGCGTGCCGGCCAGCGCCAGCGCCGGGGCAAACCCGAGCTTGCGCAGCGGCGCGTGGCCGCTCCAGCGGTCCATGATCCAGCCGCCCAGCGGCACCGAGATCAGCGCCAGCACCAGCAAGCCGCTGGTCATGTACGACGCCGTGTGCATCGGGATGCCGTGCACGCGGTGGAAATACGTGGGCAGGAAATAAAAAATCGGTACCGATTGCAGCGTGGCCATCGCCTGGCTGAAGTACGCCAGCAGCAGCGAACGGGTGCCGAGGATGGTCTTGAAGTGGCGCGTGCGCTGCGGCGGCGCGGTGGCTGCGGCTGCGGCTGGCGCCACGGTCTGGTAGTCGCGGCCCCGGTACAGCAGCACCGCAATCAGCAACCCCGGCAGCGCCATCAGGCCCAGCGCGTGGCGCCAGCCGTAGTGGCTGGCGATATAGCCGCCCAGCGCCACACCGAGTCCCATGCCCAGCACCTGCCCCGACGAAAACAGCCCGAGCGCCAGTTGCCGGCGCCGCTGCGGAAACGCCGCAGAGATCCACGCGTACGATGCCGGCGCGTAGCCGGCCTCGCCCACGCCCACGGCAGCGCGAGTGGCGGCCAGCTGGCCCACGTTGATGGCCAGCGCGCCGGCGGCCGACGCCATGCTCCAGAACACGCCCATCAGGCTGGCCGTCTTGATGCGGCCGAGGCGGTTGGTCATGGCCACGGCCGGGAGCGCGAACAGCACCATGCCGATGAACAGCACCGTGCCGAGCAAGCCCGACTGGGCGTCGGTAATGCCCCACTCGGTCTTGATGGCCGGCAGCAGCGAAGCGATGATCATGCGGTCGGCGAAATCGAACACCATCAGCAGGCATAACAAAGTAAACACGCGCAGGGTCGGGCCCTTGCCGAGGATGTAGTCGGGCGTGTCGTCGATGACGGCCGGCGGCGCCGGTTGCAGTTGCGCGCTCATGCGAACTGGTTCCGAGGACGGGCCAGGCCCAGGTGCTCGCGCAAGGTCGTGCCCGTGTACTCGGTGCGGAACAGGCCGCGCCGTTGCAGCACGGGCACCACCAGTTCGACGAAGTCGTTCAACCCCGCCGGCAAGGTGGCTGGCAAAATATTAAAGCCGTCGGCCGCGCCGTGAACAAACCATTCTTCGAGCTGGTCGGCAATAGTTTCCGGCGTGCCCAGGATGATGCGGTGACCGCGGGCGCCGGCCGCACGCTGGTACAGCTGGCGCAGGGTGAGGTGCTCGCGCCGCGCCAGGTCGACAAACAGTTTTTGCCGGCTTTGCCAGCCTTCGGTCAGCGGGAATTCCGGCACCGGGCCGTCGAGCGGATACTGGCTCAAGTCGCCGCTGCCGAGGAAGGCGTTGAGCAAACCGAGGCCGATCACCGGATCGATCAGGTCCTGCAATTGCGCGAATTTTTCGCGCGCTTCTTCCTCGGTACGGCCGATGATCGGCAGCACGCCGGGCATGATCTTCATGCTGTCTTGCGTGCGGCCGTGTTGCGCCAGTTGCGCTTTCAAATCCGCGTAAAAGCGCTGGCCGTCCGCCAGCGTCTGCTGCGCGGTGAACACCACTTCGGCCGTGGCTGCCGCCAGCGCCTGGCCATCTGCCGACGAGCCGGCCTGCACCATCACCGGGTAACCCTGCACCGGCCGCTCCGACACCAGCGGCCCGCGTACGCGGAAGCGCGCGGTTTTATGGTCGAGCACGTGCAACTGGTCGGGATCGAACACGATGCCGGCTTGCTGGTCGAAGCGCAGCGCGTCGTCGCCCCAGCTATCCCACAGGCCTTTGACGATGTCCACATATTCGCGGGCGTACTGGTAGCGCTCGGCATGGGGGATCTGGGCCTCGAGGTTGAAATTGCGCGCTTCCCAGTCGGTGCCGGACGTGACCAGGTTCCAGCCGGTGCGCCCGTTGCTCAGCAGGTCGAGCGAGGCAAACTTGCGCGCCAGGTGGAACGGCGGCAGATACGTGGTGGAGACGGTGGCGATCAGGCCGATGCGCTCGGTGGCGCCGGCCACGGTGGCCAGCTTGGTCAGCGGCTCCAGGTATGACGGCAGCAGCCCGCGCGCCAGCAGGTGCGGCGGCGCTTCGGGTACGCCGAGGCTGTCGGCAAAGAAAACGGCGTCGAACTTGCCGCGCTCGGCGGTACGCGCCAGCTGGCGGAAATGCTCGAAACGCAAGGCATTGCGGGGATCCACGTCGGGATGGCGCCACGCGGCCAGGTGGTGGCCCACGCCTTGCAGAAAGGCGCCCAGGTGAAGTTGGCGTTTGCGTTGGCGTTGTTCGGCTGCGATGATCGTCCCCTTGAAATAATGTAACGTATCGTTACATTATCTGAGCACATGGCCGGCGGGAACGAATTAAAACAGTTTTACTTATGACATTTTTCCGCCTGTACAATATCCCCATGTCCTCTCCGTCCCTTGCTGCCGCCGGCCGCCCCACCCTCGATGCCGCCAAAGAACTGGCGGCCCGCATTCTGGAGGCGGCGCGCCTGGAATTCCTGGCCAAGGGCATCGAAGGCGCCAGCATGGAGGGCATTGCCGCCGCTGCCGGCTGCTCCAAACTGACCCTGTACCGCCGCTACGGCAGCAAGCATGAACTGTTCATGACGCTGGTAAAGGAACGCGCGCCCGACTACGCGGTGCAGTTCCACGTCGATGCCACGCAACCGCCCGCCACCGTGCTGTACCAGTTGGGGCTGGTCGTGGCCGGCTTCTTTTTCGACCCCGAGAATTTACGCTTCGTGCGCGTGGTGGTATCGGAAATGAGCCGGGTGGATGGCTTGCCGGCGCTCATCAAGGAACAGGCCGACCGCTTCCGCGAACCGGTGCGGCAATGCCTGGCAACGCTGAAGGCCAACGGCCACGGCACATACGACGATTGCACGCTGGCGGCGATCCAGTTCATCAACCTGTGCGTGCTGGGCCATTTCTACTTGCTGGCCGGCTATACGTCGGATCAGGTCGCGGTGGACGAGCAGGAAAAAATGGTGCGCTCGGCCGTGGCGATGTTTATGGCGGGATATTTTCCACAAAATTCTGGTTGACGCGCACGGAAGGTCTGCGGATACTGCACAGCGCCACTCTTGATCAGGAATAACATGAAAAAAACTCTTCTTGCGCTCGCCATCCTGAGCACCACCGCAGCCGCCCACGCCGACGAAGGCATGTGGATGCCGCAACAGCTGCCACAAGTAGCGAATCAACTGAAAGCCGCCGGCCTGGCGCTCGACCCGGCCTCGCTGACCAAATTGACCGAATTCCCGATGGGCGCCATTGTCAGCCTCGGCGGTTGCTCGGCATCGTTCGTCTCGCCGCAAGGCCTGGTTGCCACCAACCACCACTGCGTGTACGGCAGCGTGGCCCACAATTCCACGCCCGAGCGCGACCTGCTGGCCAACGGCTTCCTGGCCAAGACCCTGGGCGAAGAACTGCCGGCAGCGCCGGGCAGCCGGATCTGGGTAACCAAGGCCGTCACCGACGTCAGCAAGCAAGTGATCACGCCTGCCGTGGCCAAGCTGAACGGCAAGGCACGCCTCGACGCCATCGAGAAAAACAGCAAGGCCATCCAGGCCGAGTGCGAAAAAGACGCCGGCCACCGCTGCACCGTGTCGTCGTTCTACGGCGGCCTCGAGTTTTACCTGGCCAAGCAACTGGAAATTCGCGACGTGCGCCTGGTGCACGCGCCGCCTGAAGGCGTGGGCAAATTCGGTGGCGACACCGACAACTGGATGTGGCCGCGCCACACCGGCGACTACGGTTTTTATCGCGCCTACGTGAGCCCTGATGGCAAGGCTGCCGACTACAGCAAGGACAACGTCCCGTACGTGCCGCAGCACTACCTGAAGCTGGCCAAGGAAGGCGTCAAGGAAGGCGACTTCGTCATGGTGCTGGGCTATCCTGGCCGCACCAACCGCCACCGCCTGCCGTCGGAAGTGGCGTACACGTTCGACTGGAGCTACCCGGCCTTCGTGAAAACCTCGGGTGAAAACCTGGCGATCATTGCCGAGACCACCAAGGACAACAAGGACACCGCGCTCAAGTACGCGTCGCAAGTGGCCAGCATCAACAACTACTACAAGAACCGCCAGGGCATGCTGGACTCGTACGCCGGCAGCGACATGCTGGCCCGCAAGACCGCCGAGCATGAAGCGCTGAAACAGTGGATCAATGCCGATGCCGCCCGCAAAAAGGAATTCGGCGCCGACATCACTGCGGTGGAAAAGCTGATCGCCGAGCGCGATGCCGAAACCAAGCGCGACTATTTCCTGTCGTCGTCCAAGCCACGTTTGTTGAACACGGCGCGCATGCTGTACCGCCTGGCCAACGAAAACACCAAGCCGGACACCGACCGCAAGTCGGGCTACCAGGTCCGCGACGTGCCGCGCATCAAGTCGAGCGTCGCCGCACTGGTGCGCAACTACGACGAAAAAGTGGACAAGGCGCTGATCCTCAACAGCCTGGTCAAGTACGCCGCCGAGCCGGCCGCACAGCGCAACGCTGCCTTCGACAAGGTAGTGGGCATCAAGGACGGCATGAGCAAGGCCGACCTGCAGGCCGCACTGGATAAACTCTACGCCGGCAGCAAGCTGGGCGACGCCGCCGTGCGCACTGCGTGGCTCGATAAAAAACCGGCGGACTTCAAGGCCAGCGACGACAGCTTCATCCAGGCCGCCGTGGCGCTGTACGGCCCGGACCTGAAAGACGAGGAGAAAGAGGAAGCACTGGGCGGCAAGCTGCAGGAAGCCTATGCCAACTACATGAAAGCAAAAATTGCTTACATGAACAGCAAAGGCCAGGCCGTTTATCCTGACGCCAACAGCACCCTGCGCGTGACCTTCGGCCAGATCGCCGGCCGCCAGCCGGGTTCCGATGGCAGCGACTGGAAAGCGTTCACCACCGTTGCCGGCGTGGCCGCCAAAGCCACCGGCACCGGCGAGTTCAACGCGCCGAAAGCGCAACTGGCCGCGATCAAGGCCAAGGACTTCGGCAAATACGTCGACCCGACGCTGAAATCGGTACCGGTCGCCTACCTGGCCACGCTCGACATCACCGGCGGCAACTCCGGCTCGGCCGCGCTGAACAGCAAAGGCGAATGGATCGGCCTGGCCTTTGACGGCACGCTCGATTCGATCATCTCAGACTGGGACTTCAACAAGGCCATGACGCGCTCGATCCAGGTCGACCTGCGCTACATCCTGTGGAACATGAAACACGTGGACCACGCCGATAACCTGCTGAAAGAAATGAACGCCGAGTAAGCGTTTGCACTACCACTTCGGGGTCAGTGCCGACATTCGGACACGAGCTCAACCATTATCGGTTGAGCCTGTGTCTAAATGTCGGCACTGACCCCGAAGCTATTGGGGCCTCCCAAAAGGCTGGCGCGCGCCCAACCGTGGCGGGGATCGGTTACAGTGAGAGATCGTCAACCTTCCCTCCAGGAGATTTCATGCCCGCCAAGAAAATCGCCGTGATCATCGGCAGTCTGCGCAAGGATTCGCTCAACCGCAAGTTCGCCCACGAAGTCATTGCCCTGGCGCCCGAGTCGCTGGCGCTCGACATCGTCGAAATCGGCGAGCTGGCCATCTACAACCAGGACCTCGAAGAAAACGGCGCCACCGCGCCGCAGGCCTGGACCCAGTTCCGCGACCGCCTCAAGGAATACGATGGCGTGCTCTTCTTCACCCCCGAATACAACCGCTCCACCACCGCTGCGCTGAAGAATGCGCTCGACGTCGGCTCGCGTCCCTACGGCAGCAGCGTGTGGAGCGGCAAGCCGGCCGGCGTGGTCAGCGTCTCGCCCGGCGCGACCGGCGCGTTTGGCGCCAACCACCATTTGCGCCAGTCGCTGGTGTTCCTCGATATGCCGGTGCTGCAGCAACCCGAGATGTATATCGGCGGCGCTGCCAAGCTGCTCGGCGACGATGGCAAGGTCAGCAACGAAGACACCAAAAAATTCCTGAAAAAATTCATCGACACCTACGCCACCTGGGTCGAGACCACCGGCAAGAAATAATCAGCGCCGGATGGCGGTGAACGCGTAACCGGCTGGCGTGAGCGCCACCGGTATCGGTGCAGGTCCCGGCACCGGCGCCGACCGCCGCAACGGCAGGAACTGCAGCGCCTGCTGCAACGGCGCCAGCGCCAGGTCGGCGCCTGGCAAACGGTCGGGCAAGGCGCGCCATTCGCCATCGGCCAGCGGTGCGCAGCTCAGGTATAGCCGATACGACGCCCGGCCATTGCCCAACTCCAGTACAAAGCCGGCCACGTGCGCCGTTCCCGGTTGCCCGGGCATGGCGGTCACGCGCAAGCGCGTCCTGCCTTTGCGCAGATGCAGCGCATCCCAGGTATGCATCGGATACCAGCGCGGCCCGGTGCCGACCGGCATGGGTGGCACCGGACCGGTCGTGGGCTCGGGCAGCACCACGTGCAAGCCGTGTAACGCCGACAGCGGCGCCAGTCCGCCGTAGCGGCCGGCGCTCGCAGGCATCATTACCAGCAAGTCGGCGGCAGGCCAGCGGCGTACTGCCTCGGCGCTGTAGGCATCCGCATCCGCGCCCACGGTGAGGATCGCCAGGCCCTGGTAGCGGATCAGCGCCAGCCCCGGACCAGCCAGTTCCACCCGGCCCGGCTGCGCCCCGCCGTTCGACTCCGCCTTGATGTCGACCGCGTAACGCGGACCGATCTGCGCCAGCACCAGCGGGCACCCGAGCGCCAGCAACAGCAACACCACCATTCCAACCCTGTTCCCCATCGCCGCCTCCGGTCATAGTCAGCACCGTGGCAGTACATCACGACCGGCATTTATTTTCCTTAAGGCAACGCAAGCACATGCGGCGAGCGCTCAAAAAAAGGGCAGCAATGATACAATTCCGGCCTTGAAACGTGCCTATGCGCTCACGAGGCACTGCGGCACGCACGCCATTCCACCATGCCAGCTGAGAACCAGAACACCATGCACCCAGAAATGCCGACACCCTACGAACAGGGCAATCAAAACCAGACCACCTTGCACAGCGCATGCATCGCATTCTATGAGCAACTGGCGCAGCGCTTTCCGCAAGTGCTGCGTTTTGAACAAATCGGCGTGTCCGACGGCGGCATCCCGATCCACGCCGGCGTGGTCAGCGCGGACGGCGTGTTCGACCGCCACCTGATCAAGGCCCAGGGCCGCGCGGTATTTTTCAACAACAACGGCATCCACCCCGGCGAACCCGAGGGCGTGGACGCCTGCATGGCGATCGTGCGCGACCTGTGTTTCGATGCGGACAAGCTGGCGGCATTGGGCACCACCGTGCTGCTGTTCGTGCCGCTGTATAACGTCGATGGCGCACTGAACCGCGCCAACACGTCGCGCGTAAATCAGGATGGTCCCGAGCAGTTCGGCTTCCGTGGCAACAGCCGCCACCTGGACCTGAACCGCGACTTCATCAAGTGCGACACCCTGAACGCCCAGCTGTTCAACCAGCTGGTCAGCACTTGGGATCCGGACGTGATGGTCGATACCCATACGTCGAACGGCGCCGACTATCTGTACACGATGACCCTGATCCACACCCAGGCAGACAAGCTCGGCTACGGCCTCGGCCCATTCCTGCGCGACACCATGCTGCCGCACATCTACGCCCAGATGGAAGCGAAAGGCTGGCCCACCTGCCCGTATGTGAACCCGGTCCAGGACACGCCCGACGACGGCATTGCCGAATTTTTGGAAGTACCGCGCTTTTCCACCGGCTTTGCGGCCCTGCACCATGTGATCGGCTTCATGCCCGAAACCCATATGCTCAAGCCGTTCAAGGACCGCTACGAGTCGATGCGCGCACTGCTTGACGTCACCATGGCGTTCACCACCGCGCACGGCGAACAGATCCGCCAACTGCGCGCCGACGCCCGCGAACAGGCAGCCAACGCCAGCGAATTCACCGTCAACTGGACCATGGACGAAGCCAACCCGTCGACCTTCCGCTTCAAGGGTTATGCGGCGAAACGCAGCGCCAGCCTGCTGGGCAACTACCAGCGCCTGTCGTACGACCGTACCCAGCCGTGGGAAAAGGATATCGCCTACTACAACCGCTTCGTGCCGTCCGCCACCGTGCGCGCGCCCAAGGGCTACATCGTGCCGCAGGCGTGGCGCGAAGTGATCGAGCGCCTGAAGTGGAATAACGTGGAAATGGCGCCGTTCGACGAGGCCGCCACCATCGAGGCGCAGTACTATCACATCGCCTCCGTCACCTCGCGCCCCAACGCGTACGAAGGCCATATGTACCACGACGCGGTGAAACTCGAAGCGCGCACCGGCACCTTTACCGTGCAGGCCGGCGACTGGTTCATCCCGCTCAAGCAGCACAACGCCCGCTACGCGGTGGAAACCCTGGAACCGCTGGGCCACGATTCCTTCTTCCGCTGGGGTTTTTTCAACAGCGTGCTGGAAAAGAAAGAAGCGTATTCCGACTACGTGTTCGAAGACCTGGCACTGGAAATGCTGGAAACCGAACCGGAATTGAAAGCGAAGTTTGAAGCTTGGAAAGCGGCCAACCCGGCGCTGCTGTCGCAACAAGATGCGGTACTGGGCTTTATCTTCGAACACGGCCAGCGCCATGCGGAGCCGGAATGGCGCCGCTACCCGGTGCTGTCGGTTTTTTAAAACCCGTTACCACCTGAGTTCCCCCGATGCACGCAGCGGCGATCCCGCCGCGTGCATCTTGTCGCTTGTTTCGCTGCCCACAAGGTCATCGCATGCACTACGCACTCAACCTGCGCACGTTTTTTTACAGCCATTATTTTTACCTGGGGCTGCGGTTCGCCGCCGGCCTGGTCGGTGTCACCTTCATTTCCCTGCAATTCACCGACCTGCATACCGCGATGACGGTGTGCATCGGCGCGCTGTGCACGGCGCTGATGGACATGCCCAGTCCGCTGCGCCATAAATTCAACGAAATGAGCGCGTCGGTGCTGCTGTGCAGCTTTGTCACGCTGTTGATCAGCCTGTGCGCGCCGCTGCACTGGCTGTTGATGACCATGCTGGTGCTGATCAGCTTTTTTGCCTGCATGATGGTGGTGTACGGCAAAAAATCGATGCCGCTGCAACTGGCCACGCTGTTCATCATGACCATGTCGATGGAACACTCGATGACGGCGGCGCAGTCGTTCATCCACACCGCGTGGTTCACGTCGGGCGCGGTGGCGTACCTGGCGTATGCGATGGGCATTTCCTGGATACTGCGCCATCGCATCAAGCAGCAGGTGCTGGCCGAGGCACTGTTCGAGCTGGCCCACTACATCGACATCAAGGCCGATTTTTACGATACCCGTTTCAATCTCAACGAGCAGTTCAACAAGCTGGTGCGCCAGCAAAGCGTGCTGGCCGACCGCCAGCAGGCGTCGCGCGACCTGATCCTGCGCGCCCACCTGAATGCCAAGGATGCGATCGTGGTCCAGACCCACGTCTGCATGCTCGACCTGTACGAGCTGGTGCTGTCCACCCACACCGACTACGCCCAGCTGCGCCTGCACCTGGCCGATTCGCCGGTAATGACCACGCTGCACGACCTGGCCTGGAAATGTGCGCGCGATATCGAATCGGTGGCCTACGATGTCACCCGCAAAAAGGCGTCGTACCCGGAAATAACGTACGGCCTCGAACTGGACGCCATCGAGGCGGAACTGGCCGCCATCCAGGCCCGCATTGCTGCTGGCAAGCCCGAGCAGGAAGCGCTCGCCGTATTGCGCGCCCAGCGCAACAAGATCCGCGCCATCATCAAGATGATCGGCGAACTGCACCAGGCCAGCCAGAAAGCCTACGACACCACGCCGTTCTGGGTCGATGCCGACATGGGCCCGTTCCTGTCGCAGCAAAAATACGAATTGCGCATGATCCTGTCGCACCTGCGCCTCGATTCGCCGATCTTCCGCTTCTCGCTGCGGGTAGCGATGGCCATTTCCGTGGGCCTGGCGGTGGCGGCCTTGCTGCCGTACGCGGCGCACAGTTACTGGATCGTGCTCACCATCGTCATCATCCTCAAGCCCAGCTTCAGCATGACCAAGCAGCGCCGCACCGACCGCATCATCGGCACCATTATCGGTTGCGTGATCACGGCGGTGGTGCTGCACTGGATTAACAGCATGGCCGTGATCCTCGGCATGCTGGTGCTGGCGACGGTTGCCACGCCCACGTTCATTTACCTGCGCTACCGGTATGCGGCCGTGGCCGTGTCTATCATGATCCTGCTGCAAATGCACTTGATCGCCCCGGGCAATAACGACCTGATCATGGAGCGGCTGGTCGATACCTTTATTGGCGCAGCCGTGGCCACCGCGTTCAGCTTCGTGCTGGCCAACTGGGAATATCAGAGCGTGCCACGACTGGTGCGCGGCGTGCTGGAAGTCAACCTGCGCTATATGCAGGCCAGCTTCGACTTGCTGCAAGGTAAAGGCAAGGACGATTTTGCCTATCGTATCGAGCGCAAGCGCCTGATGGACAGTCTGGCAGCGCTCAGTTCGGCCCTGGTGCGCATGCTCGACGAGCCGGCCAGCAAGCGCCGCGCGGTGGAAGATATCAATTTATTCATCGTGCAAAACTACCTGTTGGTGGCGCACGTGGCAGCCCTGCGCGCCATCCTGCGCCGTCACGTGGTGGAACTCCCCACCGAGCCGGTGAACGCCATGCTCGGTGACAGCCACGACCAGGTGGTGCGGACGCTCTCCCAGGCGCTCGATCCGCAGGCGGCATTTACCCCGGCAGCGCCGCTGCTGGCGCCGCATGCCGAACCATCGGCCACCGCAGTGTCCTGGTCCGGTTGGCCGCTGGTGCAGCGTCGCATCCGCCTGTTGCAGGCCGATGCCGTGAAAATTATCGGCTACAGCCAGACCGTGCTGCGCAATATTGCCTGACTAATAAAGTTGCAGCATGATGACCCAGGTTCATCACGCGCGTGAATATCATACCGTGTGGCAACAGCATGGTGTTATACGTTTTGCGTATCGCACGCATCACAAATTGAAAGTATATTTATTTCTTGAAGGGGCGCATACTGCATTGCATCAAACGGACATTCTTCAAGGAGCTTCACATGAACACCACGATCTTCAACTATCACACCAACGCTAACTTCGCTGACGATGTTACTACCGCCGTGCGTAAGTTGTTTGTTTCGCTGTTCGGCAAAAAGCCAGTTGCCACCGAAGAAGTTGTTGCCGAGCGCAGCGCTGAAGAAACCATCTGGTGGCTGAGCAGCACCGCGAACGAAGTGGAAGCGCACTCGCCTAGCCTGGCGTCGGAACTGCGCTACGCCGCCCGCGCTTAACTCTGCTTGATCACTGTTTGAATCGCCTTTAGGAGAATAACCATGCTGACCATCATCGAAAACCTGCCAGTTGCTGTTGCCCTGACCGCCGTTGCCCTGCGTTTGTACCTGGGCGCCAAGCCCACCGACGCTAAGTAAGTCGACTCGAGCAAAATGGCAAAAAGCCCCGGCCGCGCATGCGGACCGGGGCTTTTTAACGCCTGGTCGATTTACCGTTGATTCAAGCGCGAGTTGCGCATCCCGTACAGGAAATACGTGACCACGGCAGCCGACATCCAGATCGCAAAGATCGTGTACGTGGTCAACGACAGGCCGAACATCAGGTACAGGCAGGCGCTGATGCTCAGCCCCGGCACCACATAGGGGCCGAACGGCACGCGAAAGCCGGTAGTAGGGTTGGCGCGCTGCTTGTAGCGCAGCACCGGCACCGCCAGCGAGACCACGATAAACGCCGTCAAGGTGCCCATGCTGACCATGTCCCACAGGAAGGTAGCATCGACAAAACCGGCCACCAGGCCCACGACCAGGCTGACGATGAGGGTATTTTGCACCGGCGACGCCGTGCGCGGATTGACCTTCTGGAACGTCTTGGAAATCAGGCCGTCCTTGGAAATTGCGTACAGGATGCGGGTCTGGCCGTAAATCGTCACCAGCGTCACGCTGAACACGGAAATCACGGCGCCAGCGGCCAGCACCAGCGCCGGCCACTTCTGCCCGGTCACGTTTTGCAGGATGACTGCCAGGCCCGCTTCCTGGCCGGCAAACATCGACGCCGGCTGCGCGCCCATGGCGGCAAACGCCACCAGCATATAAAACACGGTGACAATCGCCAGCGCCGACAGGATGCCGATCGGCACGTTGCGGGTGGGGTTGCGCACTTCCTCGCCGGCCGTGGCCACCGTATCGAGACCGATGAACGAAAAGAACACGGTGGCCGCGGCGGCCGTCACCCCGGCCATGCCGGTGTAATGGACGCCGTTGTCGGGGCTGAAGAACGGGTGGAAGTTATTGATGTCGAAACCGGAGAACGCGATGACGATAAAGAACACCAGGATCGCCAGCTTGATCAGCACCATGATGGCGTTGGTGGTGGCCGATTCCTTGGTGCCGCGAATCAGCAACACGCAGCACAGGATCACCAGCAAAATCGGCGGCAGGTTCACGTGGCCCGGGCGCAGCTCGATGCCATGGCTGGCTGTCGCCACGATCATCGGGGAGCGCAACATTTCCGGGATATGCCAGCCAAACGCGTTGTTCAGGAAATTATTAAGATAGTCGGACCAGCCGATGGCGGTGGCGCTGGCCGCCAATCCGTATTCGAGCAACAGGCAGGCGGCCATGATAAAGGCCAGGAATTCACCGACGGTAGCGTATGCAAACGAATACGACGAGCCCGACGCGGGGATGCGAAACGACAGTTCGGCATAGCACAGCGCAGTCAGGCCGGCGGTAATGGCGGCGATCAGGAACGACAGCACCACCGACGGACCGGCCTTGGGCACGGCTTCGACCATGGTGAAAAAGATGCCGGTGCCGATGGTGGCGCCGACGCCGATCATTGTGAGAGGGAACAAGCCCATCGAGCGGTGCAAGCTGTTGCCGGAGGGAGCGTGGTCGACGCTGTCGTGCTCGGTTTTTTGAGCGACCGGCTTGGTACGGGTCAGTTTCTGGACCAGCGTTTGATTCACAGTGATTCCTTGTGGGATATATGTTCGGGCAAAAAAAGCTATGCGATTATAGGGCCATACGCCTTCCAGCAAGAAAGTTCTTGTGTGTGATCTATACAACTTAAATAAAGTGTTAACCATGACCCTGGTTACAGTTGCTTACCTTTGATACAAGAGCAGCTATAGATAGGCCTCCCCTGCCACGGTACGCTTGCATCAAGTTTGATACATCTACAACAACAGGAGATTGACCACATGCCGATCAAGAAAATCCACTCGCTGATTCCCACCGTTTCCCGCCGCATCCACCCCGCCGTGACCGCCACCGCGGCATTGTTTGGCTTTGTCGCCACGCTGGCAGCGGTACTTCTTATCCGCAAGTGACAGGCAAGCACCCGGCGTAACCCTGTAGAATAAGCGGTCCGGATAAGAAGGGGTATCCGGAGGCCCAGGGTCAGCCACAGATTCAGCCAGACTTGAGACGGGAGCCGTGGTCCCCTTGGTTTTGGAATCCTGTGGTCACACGCTATTACCGAGAACTGCTCAATTTCCTCGCGCGCGCCGTCAACAACCGCGACGCGGCGGCCGACCTGGCCCAGGAAAGCTACGCGCGCGTGCTGGCCCTGCAACAATCGGGCGAGACCATCGCCGAACCGCGGGCCCTGCTCTATCGCACCGCGCGCAACCTGGTCATCGACCAGCACCGGCGCGTATCGGTGCGCGGCGTCGCCGTCGACACCGATGGCGACGATGCCGACGCGCTCGACACCCTGGCCGCGCCCGCCGCCCTCGAACCCGAAACTGCCGCCATGTCCGCACAAGCGGTGGCCGCCATGCTGGCCGTGATCGGCGCGCTGCCACTGCGTTGCCGCGAAGCGTTCATCCTGCACAAGTTCGACGGCCTGCCGCAGGCTGCCGTGGCGCAGCAGATGGGCATTTCGGTGACCATGGTGGAGCGCCACATCAAGCACGCGCTGGAAGCGTGCCGCCGCTGCCAGCAGCAGCATGGACAAGCGCAGGCTGAAGGGAAATCCGTCCCATGAACGATTTATCCGCCATCGCCGCGCGCCGGGGTTGGGTTGGCGCCCGTTCGCGCGTCTACATCTATATACCCGTGACCACGCCATGAACCGAAGCCCGTCATCCCCCCCCTCCCTCAGCGACATCGACCGCCAGGCGCTGGACTGGTTCGCGCGGCGCCAGCGCGCATTTACCGCCCTCGACGAAGCGGCGTTCGACGCCTGGCTGCGCGCCGATCCCGCCCATCGCGCCGCGCTCGAACGCTGGCACGGCGACTGGGCCGGCCTCGACGCGCTGCCGGCAGACGGCATCGCCCAGCTGCGGCGCCAGCTGGCCGCCGACCAAGCCGCCGCCGATCTGGCATCGCCCGCCCGCCGGGGTTGGCTCGCCGGCCTGGCCGCCATCGCCCCGCGTGCGGCGCTGGCCACGGTGGCGCTGTCGGCGACCGGCGGCGGCCTGCTGGCCTGGCGCAAATGGCAGGACCAACCGCTGTTTGCAGACGAGTTCCGCACGCTGCGCGGCCAGCAAAAGGATGTCACCCTGCCCGACGGCAGTGTGCTGCGGCTCGACACCGACACCCGCATTGCCGTGGCGTTGTACCGCGAGCGGCGCGAAGTGACACTGCTGGGCGGGCAGGCCGTGTTCCAGGTGCGTGGCGACACAGCGCGGCCGTTCGACGTGCTGGCGGGCGCGGTGCGCGTCACCGTGGTGGGCACCCGCTTCTCGGTGCGCCACACGCCGGGCATTGCCGGCGCCGACGGCGTGCAGGTGGAAGTGGACGAAGGCCGGGTGCGCGTGGCCGGTGCTGCCAGCATGGCAGATGCCCCGGCAGTGGAACTGGGCGCCGGCCAGCGCATCGCCGCCGATGCCCAGGGGCGGCTGGGCGCCATCGGCCAGGTGGCCGCTGCCGGCATCGCCCCGTGGCGCGACGGCCGCATCACGTTCGACAACACCCCGCTGGCGCAGGTACTGGCGGAATTCGGCCGCTATGGCAGCACCGGCCTGCAGGTGCACGATCCAGCCGTTGGCGCGCTGCGGGTGACCGGCACCTTCGATCCGCACCGGCTGGAAAACTTCCGCCGGGTGCTGCCCCGCGTGCTGCCGGTGGCGCTGCGCGAGGAAAGCGGCGTAACCGAGATCGTGGCCGGTCGCTAAAAATTTTCAAAAATATTTTGCCGGCAGGGTTGGGTTGGCGCAGCACTGTGCGTCTACATGAGAAGGATTCTTATTCAACCTCTGTGGAGATCGCATGTCCCGTTTCGTTTTTCAACCCGCGCCGCTGGCGTTAGCCATTACCCTCGCCTTTGCCGTCACCGGCGTCCATGCCCAATCGGCGCCAGCGCCGGCAGCGGTAGCCGCCGTGGACATCCGCATCACCGCGCAAGCGCTGGCGCCCGCACTGGACGCGCTGGCGCGCCAGACCCGGTTGGAGCTGATGGTGCAACCGGCACTAGTGGCCGGCAAATCCGCACCGGCCGTCAACGGCCGCATGACCGCGCGCGACGCGCTGCACATTCTGTTGACAGGTAGCGGCCTGGCCGCCGACATCGACGGTACCGTGGTCACCGTCCGTCCGCTGCGCCGCGAAGACACGGCCGTGCAGACGCTGGCGCCGGTGTCCGTTACGGCGCAGGCCAGCCCCACCACCGAGGGCACCGGCGCGTACACCGCGCGCGCGGTCACCATCGGCAAGGGCGAGCAGGCCTTGAAGGACATTCCGCAATCGATCAGCGTGGTCACGCGCCAGCTGCTCGACGAGCAGGCCCTGACCACCGTGTACGACACGCTGGCCAGCACCACCGGCGTGACGATCCAGCAAAGCCCGCAAGGCGGCAAATACATTTATTCGCGCGGCTTCGACCTCACCACCGTGCAGTACGACGGCGTGCCGCTCAATCGCGGCATGTATGGCCGCGCCAGCAACCTCAATGCCGGTACCGCCGTCTACGACAGGGTGGAAGTGCTGCGCGGCGCGGCCGGCCTGCTGCAAGGCGCGGGCAATCCGGGCGGCGCCGTCAACCTGGTGCGCAAGCGCCCACTGGCCATCGATAGCACCGCCGTGGTGGCAAAAGCTGGCTCGTGGGACAACTACGGCGTGCAGCTCGACGCCAGCCGGGTGCTGACCGATGACGGCAAGCTGCGCGCGCGCGTGGTGGCCGATTACGAAGACAAGAAATCGTTCATCGACTATGCCGACCGCCGCAGCCCTACCCTGTTTGCCACGCTCGAATATGACATCTCGCCGCAAACCCAGATCAACCTGGCGCTCAGTTCCGAAGAAGTCAAAGGCCGGCCGTTCCTGAACGGTCTGCCGCGCTACAACAACGGTCGCGACCTCGAGCTGCCGCGTTCGACCTTTTTGGGCGCCACCTGGAACCGCCAGAAAAACAGCAACCGGGGCGCGTTTGCGGACCTGACGCATTACTTCAACGACGACTGGACGCTGAAAGTGAGCACCGCGTTCGTGAAGGAAAAAAACGACATGAAGTACGCCGGCTCCGGCGTGGCGATCAACCCCGCCACCAATCGCGGCGCGCTGCGCGCCTCGAACACCATCGCCGAAAACAAGCTGTCGGGCGTGGACGCGAACCTGACCGGCAAGTTCGACGCGCTGGGCCGCCGCCACGAAGTGGTGGCCGGCGTCACGTATTCGTACGCCGAAGCCGACACCATCTACGGCGTAAGCAGCAACTACTACACCTACGACATCGGCAGCTTCAACCCGAATTTCCCGGAACCGACCGACGACTTCATTTACCAGACCACGAGGGAAGCGCGGGTGGGCAAGTCGCGCGAGATCGGCGCGTACACCGCCGTGCGGCTGCAACTGGCCGATCCGCTGAAGCTGGTGATCGGCGGCCGCCTGGGCTGGTCGCGCACCGTGTGGGACACGGTGACCACGGGGCGCGCGCCGTCGGTCTCCACCACCAACCAGGGCGAACACGCCAAGCTGGCGCCGTACGCAGGCCTGATCTACGCCATCAACCCGACCTGGAACGCCTACGCCAGCTACGCGGACATCTTCTCGCCGCAGTACGAGCAAAAGGAATCGGGCGAAGCCCTGAAGCCGCTGGTGGGCGCCAACTACGAAGTGGGCGTGAAGGGCGCGCTGTTCGACGGCCGCGTCAACACGTCGGTAGCGCTATTCCGCGTGGAGCAGGAAAACCGTGCGCAGGAAGACTTCAGCACCAGCCCCACCTGCCGCAGCGACTACTACTGCTACACAGACACCGGCAAGGTACGCAGCCAGGGGCTGGATGCGGAAGTGAGCGGCGAGCTGGCCAAACGCTGGAACATCTTCGCCGGCTACACCTTCAACCGCACCAAGTACCTGGAAGACGTGAACAGCGGCGGCCTGGCCTTCAACAGCTTCACACCCAAGCACATGCTGCGCCTGTGGACCACCTACCAGCCCGACGGCGCGCTGCGCGACTTCACGGTGGGCGGCGGCGTCAATACCCAGAGCATGAGCTACCGCACCATCGGCACGCAGTCGGCAGTGGTAAGCGGTCGCGCGGTGTGGAATTCGATGGTCAAGTACCAGATCAATCCGCGCTGGTCGGCCACGCTCAACTTCAACAACATGTTCGACAAACGTTATTACAGCACCCTGTCGAGCTTTGTGAACGCCAGTTACTACGGCGATCCGCGCAACGTGATGCTGACCCTGCGCGGCAGCTTCTGATCCGCACGAGGTTAACGCGGTGATGAAAGACGGTTTCCGTCAACAGATGTCATGGCTGCACACGTGGTGCGGCCTGACTGCGGGCTGGGTGCTGTGCGCGATCTTCCTGACCGGGACATTGGCCGTGTTCCGCCAACCGGTCACGCAGTGGATGGAAGCGCGCCCCGTGCTGCCGGCCGCCGCGCGCGCCACCGACGCCGACCGCGCCGCCGTGCTGCGCGCGGCCACGGCGCAGTTGGCGGCCAACGCCGGCAAGGCGCGCTTCTGGCGCATCGAACTGCCGGGCGACCATGGCGGCGCGGTGCTGCTGGTATGGCAGGGCGGCGGCCAGATGGCGCTCGATCCGGTCACCGGCGCACCGCTCACCGGTGCGCTGGCATCAAACCGCAAGACCGAGGGCGGCCGCCACTTCATGTCGTTCCACTACATGCTGCAGGCGGACACCCCGGGCTACTGGCTGGTGGGCTGGGCGTCGATGTGCATGCTGGTGGCGCTGGTGTCGGGCGTGGTGGTCCACAAGCGCATCTTCCAGGACTTTTTCACTTTCCGGCCCGGCAAGGGACAACGCTCGTGGCTCGACGCGCACAACGCCACGGCAGTATTGGCGCTGCCGTTCCTGTTCATGATCGTCTACACCGGGCTGACATTTTTCTACACCAGCTATATGCCATGGCCGCTGCAGGCGGTGTACGGCCCCAATGGCTACCAGCGCTACCAGTCCGAGCTCGATGGCCAGGCGTCCGCCGCCCGCCGTGTGGACGGTAATGCCGGCGCAGTGGCGCTGCCGGACCTGGCGGCATTGACTCAGCACGCCGAAACACTGATGGCGCGGCCCGCGCGCCGCGTGATGGTGGAACAGCCGGGCCGCGCCGCCATGGTTATCCGCGTATTCGGCCCTGCCGACGACCACCGCGCCGAAACCATCGCCCACACCCAGTCCAGCGTGGCCTTCGATGGCGGGACCGGCGCCGTGCTGGAAGTCAAGATGCCGCGCGTGGACGACCCCACAACCAGCGCCGACGTCCATGAAGTATTGAAGGCGCTGCACCTGGCCCGCTTTGGCGGCTGGAGCATCAAGTGGCTGTACTTCGCCAGCGGCTTGCTGGGTACCGCGATGATGGCCACCGGGACCATCCTGTTCTGCGTCAAGCGCCGCAAGAAAAGCGCGCAGGAATTCGGCCGTGCCACCGCTGGTGTGTATCGCGTGGTGGAGGCGCTCAACGTGGCGGCAATTGCCGGCATCGCGCTGGCCTGCATCGGCTATTTTTACGCCAACCGGCTGCTGCCGGTGGAGTGGACGGAACGGTCGCTGTGGGAGATCCGCGCCTTCCTGTGGCTCTGGCTCCTGACGCTGCTGCACGCGCTGGCGCGCCCCCCCTCCCGCGCATGGGTAGAACAACTGGCGGCAGGTGCGGCGCTATGTTTGGCGCTGCCGCTGTTGAATTGGCTAACGACGGGGCAGCACCTGCTGGCCTATGCGGCGGCTGGCGACTGGCAGCGCGCCGGGGTGGAACTGGTGGCGCTGGCGTTTGGAGTGCTGCTGGCGGTGATGGCACACCGCGTACAAAATCAGGGAACACGATGACCGCGCGCTATCGCTGGGAAGTGGCAGGCAGGTTCCTGCTGGCGGGAGTGGGCGGCTACGTGTTGACGGCGCTGCTCTCGACCGCACTGGCGCTGGCGCTGCCTGCGCTGCCCGGCGTGTCACGCGCGGAAGGGGTGCTGATCGCCAGCCTGCTCAGTTTTGCGTTCTACACGCTGTTCGTGCTGTGGGTGTTTGCTACCCGCAGCGCGTGGCGGGTGTGGTCGATAACGACCGGCGCCTGCCTGCTGCTCGTCGGCGTGCAGGCGCTGCTCGTATAACTCAGGCGACGCGCACCACCATCAACCCGGCGCGCAGCCCCACCCGTACATCGGGGTTGGGAAACACCACCAGCTCCTCCGGGTGCTGCACCGTGTAGACGGTGTCGCCATCGCGGGCGATTTCTTCGCCCTGCTTCATGGCCGTGAAGTTATGGGTCTCCTTGCCGAACGCCATGCGGAAATCGTCGCTCAACTTGATGATCTGGCGCGCCGTGTTGAAGATGTGTGGCTGGCGGCCGGCGCCCGACGTCGCGACGCCGCGCAGCAGGTCGTCCAGCGCCTGCGAGGCGTCGGCAAACTGCGCCAGATCGTTCTGGCCCAGCGTGCCGATGCGCCCCAGTTCCACCGTGGTGCCGGCAGCGCCGTGGTGCTCGGCTGAGTAGTAGCTGTACGTGCCCACCGACGCCGGATTCATGATGACGGCGCCGATGCCGGCCACACCGAGCCAGGCTATCAGCGCACGGCGCGGCTCTTCGGCAATGATTTCGGGGACGATGGCAAACGTGGGATACACGGACGGCCGGATTGCCGTGTGCAGATCGAGGTGCCAGCGCACCGGTCCCGCATCGGCAAAAAAGTCGGTAGTGGCGGCGATCAGCTGGTCGGCGCGCGCCGCTTCGGCGGTGCCGGCCAGCGTGCCCCGCTCGGCGCGGAACATGCGATTGAGGTCGGCATCGATGAAGCGCTTGCCGGAGCGGATGGCGCCGATGTTCCCCACGCACAGCATGAGGTTCACCGCCAGCTTGCCGGCTTCGTGGGACAGGGCGTCGAGCAGGTAGGCCACCATTTCGATGGGCCCCGTTTCGTCTCCATGCACCCCCACCGAAATCAGGAGCGCCGGCCGGTCGCCAGCACCTTTGATGGTGAGGATGCCGTCGGCCGGCTGCGCAACCGCCAAGCCGGCAGCGCCGAAGCGCTGCGCGACGGCGCCGAAGTCGGCCGACGCCAGCGCGCGCACAGCTTCCGGCAACTGTGCGGGCAATTGGGCAGCCCCTGCGATCAATGCCGCGCCGGCAAGTTTAGCGCCGCTCATCCGTTCACGCCGCCAGCAGGCTGGCGCCCGCGTTGGTGGAATTGACCGCCTCGGACAACGCCCACACATCGAGCATCGCCTGTTCCAGGTCGGTGGCCAGCGCATAGCCGGACAGGCCCAGCGTGTTGGCTACCACTTCCACCGCGTCGAGCGCGGAATGGCCGCCCGTCGCATGCTGCAGCACCTTGGACAGCAGGCGTTGCTGGGTACGGCGCAGTGCGTTTTGCGCGTAGTTGCGCAACTGTTCCTGCGAGCGGTTGGCGGCTGGCAGTTTCAGGCCGCGTTCCAGCACGTCGATGCCCACTTGCGTGCGCAGCGCCAGGCCGATTTGCAGGAAGGCCGGCAAGTCCATGCCTTCCGGACGCTGCACCGACAATGCCGCAAACACGAACGCCGCCACCGATTCGATCGCCTCGACCGCCTTCCAGGCATGGACGAATTGCGGACGCAGGCCGGCAGTCAGTTCGGCATCGGACAAGCCATCGACGGGCGTCAGTTGCGCCAGCGTTTCCGGCTTGGCGAACAGGCGCGTGAGTTCTTCCACGCCGCCGCGCAGCTGGTCGGCCGGCACCGTGAGTGCCCCCTCGATGACGGCTTTTTGCAGCACGCGGGTGCGGCCATCGACCTTGATCGACACCGCGCGCGGCACCTTGAGCGCATCGTCATCGAGCGTGGCGAATACCGGCGCCAGGTTCAGCGCGGACCATGCCTGGCCCCACGCCTGGATCACGTCCGTCTCGTCGACGCCATGCTCGCCGGCCAGCTGGCGCAGCATCAGCGGGCCGCAGCGGTTGACCGCTTCGTTGGCCAGCACGGTGGCCAGGATGGCGTTGGCCAGCGGATGCGCCAGCGCCGGGCGGGTAGCGACCATCAGCTCGGGGAAGTACGGCTTGAGCACCGATTCAGCCCAGCTGTGTTCCGTCAGCGGCAGCACCGACAGGATGCGCTTGTAGCGGTTTTTCACGTTGGCGATCACCACTGCCAGTTCCGGCGTGGTCAGGCCACGGCCGTCGGCCTTGCGGCGCGCCAGTTCGGCCACCGTTGGCAGTTGTTCCAGATCGCGCGACAGCGCGCCCTCTTCTTCCAGGAACGCGATCAGGTCGGCGTAACCGTCCTGCACGCCGACGTCGGTTTGCGCCTGCGCCTCGCGCACCAGCAACTGCGTTTGCAGCGTGTTGTCGCGCAGGACCAGGCGTTCGATATCGGCCGTCATCAGATTCAGCGTGTGGTTGCGGTCCGCTTCGCTGAGCTGGCCGGCATTGACTTCCACGTCGAGCCACATCTTGACGTTCACTTCGTGGTCGGAGCAATCGACGCCGGCCGAGTTGTCGATGGCGTCGGTGAAGATGCGGCCGCCGGCCAGCGCGAACTCGATGCGGCCGGCCTGGGTGGCGCCCAGGTTGCCGCCCTCGGTAACGACCTTGCAACGCAGCTGGTTGCCGTCGACGCGGATATTGTCGTTGGCGCGGTCCTTGACCTGCGCGTGGGTTTCGGTGGACGCCTTGATGTACGTACCGATACCGCCGTTATAGAACAGGTCCACCGGTGCTTTCAAAATGCGGTGCATCAGTTCTTCCGGTGGCAGCGAGGTTTCCTCGATGTCGAGTACCTCGCGGATTTGCGGCGACAGTGCGACGGCACGCACGGTGCGCGGGTACACGCCGCCGCCCGCCGAAATCAGCTCCTTGTTGTAATCGTCCCACGAGGAACGCGGCAGCGCGAACATGCGCTCGCGCTCCAAGAACGACTGTTCCAGGTCCGGGTTAGGGTCGAGGAAGATATGGCGGTGGTCGAAGGCCGCCACGATTTTCAGTTTGCGCGACAGCAGCGCGCCGTTGCCGAACACGTCGCCCGACATATCGCCCACGCCCACCATCGAAGTTGGCGTGGTGTGGATGTCGTGGTCCATTTCGTAGAAGTGGCGCTGCACCGCTTCGAATGCGCCCTTGGCCGTGATGCCCATTTTTTTATGGTCGTAGCCGTTGGAGCCGCCCGAAGCAAAGGCGTCGCCAAGCCAGAAGCCGCGCTGCACGGCGATGCTGTTGGCGATGTCGGAGAACGTGGCCGTGCCCTTGTCGGCCGCCACCACCAGGTACGGGTCGGCGCCGTCGTAGCACACGGTGTCGGTAGGCGGCACGATGTTACCGAGCACGCGGTTGTCGGTCACTTCCAGCAGGCTGGAAATGAACAGGCGGTACACTGCTTCGCCTTCGGCCGCGATGGTTTCACGCACGGCGTCTTTCGGCATCTGCTTGCACACGAAGCCGCCCTTGGCGCCGGCCGGCACGATGACGGCATTCTTCACCATCTGCGCCTTCACCAGGCCCAGTACCTCGGTGCGGTAGTCTTCCATGCGATCGGACCAGCGCAGCCCACCACGGGCCACCGGGCCGCCGCGCAGGTGCAGGCCCTCGAAGCGGCGCGAGAACACGAAGATTTCGCGGAACGGACGCGGTTCCGGCACCAGCGACAGGCTGCTGGTGTCGAACTTGAAGATGATCTTGTCGCCCTTCTGGTCGTTTTGGAAGTAGTTGGTGCGCAGCGTGGCGACGATCAGGTCGGCCAGTGCGCCCAGCACTTCTTCGCTGTCGGCGTGGTTAATCGACGGCAGGCGCGACTTGATGTCGGCGATTTTTTCCAGCGCCTCGGCGCGGGTGGCGTCGGCCAGCGACGGATCGAAGCGGCGCAGGAAGGCGTCCACCAGCTCTTTCACGTAAGCGGGCTGCTTGCGCAGGGTTTCGGCAATGTAGCGCACCGAGAAGCGGGTGCCGGTCTGGCGCCAGTAGCTCATGTAGGCACGCACCAGCTGCACTTCTCGCACGCTCAAGCCGCCTTCGATGACCAGGCCATTCAGGCGGCCGTCTTCCGCTTCGTTGTTGAACAGGGCCGAGAACAGTTCTTCCGCCACCGGCACCACGCCGGTCTTGGCCAGGCTGGCGGCGCTGGCCGCATCGACCGACAGGCTGGTGACGAAACGGCGCTGGCCGTCGAGACGGATCGAGTGCGACTGTTCGCGGTCGATGGTCACGCCGGCGTTATGCAATGCGGGCAGGATGATCGAGAGCGACGGCACGCGGTCCACCGAGTACAGGCGGATGGTGGTGGCATCGTCGGTGCCGTTGTTGCCCGCTTCTACACGGACGTCCACCCGCGACGGATCGGTGTTTTGCAGGATGGTTTGCAGGTCGTGGAACGCGGCGGCCGGCGCGGTGGTGGACACGTAATCGACCGGCAGCGTGGCGCACATCTTGCGCAGGTGCGCGCGTACCGGTTCGTTCGGCACGGTGTCGGCCAGTTGCGAGAAGCTGTCGTGCCAGCCGTCCAGCACTGCCGTCAGCGGTTGCTGGATGTCGGTTTCCAGGTCGAGCGGATAACGGGCGCCGTGGGCGATCAGGTACACGCGGGCCAGCGGACCGTCAGCCACCAGGGTTTGCAGGCTGACGTGGTTGGCGCCGGACGTGGTTTGCAGCGTGCGCGCCAGCGACGACGCCACGCTATTGCTGTAACGCTCGCGCGGCAGATACACCAGCACGTTCAGGTGACGGGCATACACGTCGCGGCGCGCGAATACCTTGGTGCGCGGCTGCTTGTACAGCGACACCACGGCGCCGCACACTTCGGCCAGCCATTGCGGTTCCGCTTCCAGCGCTTCGGTGCGCGGCAGCGACTCCAAAATTTCGATGAACTTCTCGGCGCGGAAGCCTTCCTGGCGCACGCCGGCGATGCTGAGCACCTTTGCCACGCGGCCGCGCGCGAACGGCAGCCGGTTCAAAGGCGTGGACGTGGCGGCGCGGGTGAACAAACCGACGAAGCAGTATTCGCCGAGGATCGCTCCTTGCGCGTCGGTGTGGCGGATGCCGATGAAGTCGAGCTGCTGGTCGCGGTGCAGCGTGCCTTCCACGTCGGCCTTGACGATGGACAGCGTGTGGGCGCGCTTGGACAGCGTGTCGAAATCGCCGGGGATATTGGCCAGGCAGGTGCCATAGACCGGGTGCGACGTATCCTGCAGCACGCCGATGCGGCTAGGAACATCGCGTTCCAGTTCGCGCACGCCCGGTTTTACCTGGTAGTACGCGTAGCCGAACGGCTCGAAGCCTTCGGTGCGGGCCCAGTCGAGGAACGCGGCAACCTCTTTGCCTTCGTCGCCGATGGCGGCGGCTTCCTCGCCGATACGGCCCAGTTGCGCCAGCATGGCCGGCTTGTCGCGGCGGACCACGGCGGCGTCGCGCGAGACCATCTGGATGCGGTCCACCAACGCGCCCAGTTCGGCGGCGGGCAAGTCTTCGGCCAGCAGGCAAAGTACGTATGATTCGAGCTTGTCGCCGCTCTGGCCCACGGCGGTGACGGCGCCGTCGGCGTTGCGCGCCACGGGCAGCACGGCGTTCAGCACGCCGTTGGCGACGATGCCCAGCTTGCGCATTGCCATGACGATGGAGTCCACCAGGTACGGCATGTCGTCGTTGAGGATCAGCAGCGCGGTGGCTTTGCCGCCATGGCCGTCGTCGTACTGGAGCTTGGCCACCTGGGCGCCGGCGCCGGAGCGCTTGGCAGCCTGGTTGAAACCTTCCCACAAGACGGGCGCCAGGCTGGCAGGCGCGGTGCCGGCCAGGTCTTCGTCGTCCAGTGCCCGGAGCCAGGCGCCGATCAGGGCCGGCACCTCAGCGTTGCTGGCTGGTTGGCTGGCGTTGATCAAATCGAGCGTCTGTGCGCGCAGGTCTTGTGGTGTTTGTTTCATCGTTGCTTCTCCGATACGTTATAGGTATTTTTCAAATGCCCACGCGGCGCCGCTTGTGGCGGCGCGATGTGGTGATGCGGTATTAGACCAGCTTTTAAAACTTCACGCCCACTCTCATAGGTGGGGACGACGCAGCTAATTTAAATCGTACAAATCCGGCAAATCCAGAATCCGGCTCAAGTCTTCCAGCGCCGTACGCACCTCGATGGCCAGTTGCGGATCGGCCAGGTCGTCGGGCGACAGCGTGTCGCGGTAGTGTTTTTCCACCCATGCCACCAGCGTGTGGTACAGCGCCTCGGTCATCACCACGCCCTGGTGCATCGCGGCGGCTTCCGCGTCGGTAAGCGCCACGCGCAGGCGCAGGCATGCGGGGCCGCCGCCGTTGCGCATCGATTGGCGCAGGTCGAACGTGATCAATTCGTCGATGGCGCCGCCGTCCGCCAGCAGGCTTTCCAGGTACCGCGCGACGGCGGCGTTTTCCTGGCATTCCTGCGGCACCACCAGCGCCATCTTGCCGCCATCCTTGCTCAATAACTGGCTGTTGAACAGGTAGCTGGCCACCGTATCGGCCACCGCCACCTGCGACGTCGCCACGCGGATCGGGTTGAACTGCGCACCGACCGCGCCCACGGCGCGGCGCAAGCGCTCGATGGTGTCCGCTTCGTCGGCAAACGCCTGCTCGTGGTAGAACAGCACATTGCCGTTGCCGACCGCGATGACGTCGTTGTGGAACACGCCCTGGTCGATCACGTCCGGATTCTGCTGTGCGTACACGGTGCGCTCGCCGGACAAGCCATGCAGCCGGGCCACTGCCTGCGATGCTTCCAGCGTTTGCCGCGCCGGGAACCGCTTGGGGACAGGCGCCGACGCATCGAACTCGGTGCGGCCATACACGAACAGCTCCACGCCGGCGCTGCCATGGTCTTGGGCAAAGCGCGTGTGGTTGGCCGCGCCCTCGTCGCCAAATGCCGGCGTGCCGGGCAGCGCGTCGTGCACCGCGAAGTGCCGGTCGTCGGCAAAGATGGCGCGCAGGCTGCGCGCCGACTGCACATGCTCGAACGCGCGGTGCAGCTTGTTGTTCAGATTGGCGGCGGTGAAGTGCGTGCGGCCATCAAGGCTGTCCGCCGACGGGCTGACGGTGGCGGCGTTCGCGGTCCACATGGGCGACGCCGAATACGCGCACGCCAGGATTACCGGCGCTTCTTTCGCGGCCTTGGCCAGCACGTCGGCGTCGCTGCCCGTAAAGCCGATGGCGCGCAGCAGGCGGAAGTTGGGGCGCACCTGCGGCGGCATCACGGCCTGACCGAAGCCGCGCGCGGCCAGCGCACGCATCTTGGCCAGTCCCTGCAAGGCCGCCAGCTTGGGGTTCGACGCGCTCTTGACGTTGTTGAACGAAGCGACATTACCGAACGACAGGCCGGCGTAGTTGTGCGATGGCCCGACCAGGCCATCGAAATTGAATTCGCGTGCGCTCATGCCGCCCTCTTAAAAGTGCATGCCGGGCGACAGCTTGGCCGGCATTTCCAATGCATTGTTTTCGATCGAGGCCACCGGGTACGCGCAGTAATCGGCCGCGTAGTAGGCGCTCGGGCGATGGTTGCCCGACTGTCCCACGCCGCCGAACGGCGCGGTGCTGGCGGCTCCCGTGGTGGGACGATTCCAGTTGACGATGCCGGCGCGCGCGCGCACCTGGAAAATCTTCCACAGGTTTTCGTCGTTGGAAATCAGCGCCGACGCCAGACCGAACGACGTGGCGTTGGCAGCTTCGATGGCGCTGGCGAAATCGGCCACGCGGATCACCTGCAGCAGTGGACCGAACCACTCTTCGTCGGGAATACCCTTGGCGTCGGTCACGTCCACGATGCCGGCCGAAACAAAGCCGGTGTTCTCGTCGAGATGGCGCATGGCCAGCAGACTGACGCCGCCTTTTTCAACCAGGTCGGCCTGGGCCTGCACCAGCCGTTTGGCCACCGAGGCGGACACCACGGGGCCCATGAAGGGCGCCGGCTCGGCAGCGGATGCGCCCACCGTCAAACGGCTGGCCACGTCCACCAGGCGCTTGATGATGGCGTCGCCGGCGGCGCCCTGCTGCACGATCAGGCGGCGCGCGCACGTGCAGCGCTGGCCGGCCGAGATGAACGCCGACGACACGGCCATGAATACGGCAGCATCGACGTCCTGCACGTCCCAGATCACGAGCGGGTTGTTGCCGCCCATTTCCAGCGCCAGCATCTTGCCCGGCTGGCCGCCAAACTGTTTGTGCAGCGCTGTGCCGGTAGGGCAGCTGCCGGTAAACAGCACGCCGTCGAGCAGCGCGTTCTGGCCCAGCGCGATACCGGTCTCGCGCCCGCCATTGACCAGATTCAGTACACCGGCAGGCAGGCCCGCCTGCTCCCATAGCTGCACGGTCTTGACGGCCGTGCGCGGCGCGTATTCGCTCGGCTTGAACACGACCGTGTTACCGGCAATCAGGGCTGGGACGATATGGCCATTGGGCAGGTGGCCCGGGAAGTTGTATGGTCCGAACACGCCGAACACGCCATGCGGCCGGTGGCGCAGCACCGCTTCGCCGTCGGCCACCTTGTTGTGCGTGAGGCCCGTGCGTGCGTGGTAGGCCTGCACCGAGATGTCGATCTTGTTGGCCATGGTAGCCACTTCGGTGCGCGCTTCCCACAGCGGTTTACCCACTTCCTCGGCGATCAGCAGCGCCAGCTCCTCGGCATCCTGCTTGAGCAGGTCGCGGAAGCGGGTGCAGATGGCGACGCGCTCGTCGAGCGCCGTGAATGCCCAGGTATCGAACGCGGCGCGCGCGGCGCGGCATGCGGCATCGACGTCCTGCGCGGTCGATTCGCGGCTGGCCCAGGTTTGCTGGCCGTTCGATGGATCGATGGTAACCAGTTGCGCGCCACCACCGACCAGCCATTGACCGTTGACGAAGTTACTGAGCACGTTGCTGAGCGGGTTGTTCTCGGTATTAAACATGGGGATTCTTCCTCGGGTTGAGCGTCAGGGTGCGCACGGCGTCGCCGTCGCGGCAGCACAGGGCTGCCTGTTCGGATGGCGAAAGCGCCAGCGCGCCATTCACTGGCGCGGTCTGCGACAGGATCATGCGGAAATCGTGGAGCGTGGTGTTCGACACCAGCAGCGGTTCGGTTGCCGACTCGGGTGCGCACGCGGCATCGGGCGCACTGGCCACGCCCACTTCGGCCAGCACGCTGTCGCGCATTGCCCGCAGTTCCGACACGCGCGCCTGCAGCACCGGGCCGGCGTCGAAAATATCGACATAGCCTTCGAAGTACAGGCCCTCCTGCTCCAGCAGGCGGCGTGCCGGCGCGGTGGACGTATGCACCTTGCCGATCACTTCCTGCGCATCGTCGGGCAGGTAGGCCACGTACAGCGGCTGGCGCGGCATCAGCTCGGCGATGAACGATTTTTTACCGACGGCGGTAAGCGCATCGACATGGTCGAAATCCATCTTGAAGAAATGGCGGCCCAGCCCTTCGTAAAACGGCGAGCGGCCATCGTCTTCCTGGTAGCCGCGCATTTCGGCGATGAGCTTTTCGGTGAACAGGTGCGGAAACTGGGCGATGAACAGGAAGCGGCTTTTCGACAGCAGCTTGCCGTTGTTGCCGGTGCGGTAATCGGGATGCAGGAACAGCGAGCACAGTTCGGTGCTGCCGGTGAGGTCATTCGACAGGTACAGCGTTTCCATGCGGGTAAACACATCGAGCTCGCGGCTCGAGTGCACCAGGGTGCCGATGCGGTAGTTATAAAACGGTTCGTTCAGGCCCACCGCGCCCTTGATGGCGCACACGCCCGCCAGGCGGCCGGTATCGGTATCCTCCATCACGAACATGTAGTCGCGCTTTTCGGGGGCGATGGTTTCGGCAAACGAGGCGACGGCAATTGCCAGCCGGTCGCCCATCATCTTCATGTCGGGCTTCAGGGTGGTCATGCCGCTGCCGACCTGCGTGGCCATCACGTACAGGGCGTCGAGGTCGTCGGCTTGGATGGCGCGTACTACTAGCATAGGTGTTCCAGTCTCAGATTCGAACGCAGATGACGGTATCGCCGTCCACGACTTGCAACGTTTCCAGCACCTCTGCCGGCAGCGCCACGGTCACTTGCGCTTCCAGCGCGGCGCAGTCGGCGATCACGGCGCGGAAGTTGTGTTCCAGGCCGGACGAAATGGCATAACGCACCGGCGGCTCGCGGCCGCGGTCGCGCGATTCCACCGCCACGGTGGCGCGGCGCTGCAGCGCACCGGTAAACGTGCGCAGCGAATTTTTATGGGCCTGCAAAATCGGCCCGCCGTCGAAAATATCAATGTAGTCGTCGGCTTCGAAGCCTTCGGCCGTGAGCAGGTTAAACGCCAGTTCACCCGATGGGTGGATCTGGCCCATGGCTGCCTGGGCGTCGCCGGGCAGCAGCGGCACGTAGACGGGGTAGTGCGGCATCAGCTCGACGATCAGGGTGCGGTTACGGGCGCCGCCGATCACGCGTTCGGCATCGAGGAAATCCATCTGGAAGAATTTGCGGCCCAGCGCATCCCAGAACGGCGAGCCGCCGCCGGTGTCGGTGACGCCGGCCAGCGGCACGAAAAAGCGGTCGGAAAAACGGTGCGGCGCCAGCACCGCGAACATCAGCCGCGCGCGCGACAGCAGCGCCGCTTCGGCCGTGCCCTGTTCGCGGTCGCCCACGTAAAAGCTGGACAACTGCGAGTAGCCGGTAAGCTCCGAACACAGCGTGAGCGCATGCACGCTGTGGCTGATATTCAGGTCGCGCGACACCTGTTGAATGACGTCGTTGCGAAACGAAAAATACGTGCCATTGGAGCCGGCGGCGGCAAAGATGGCGGCGGTGCCGGCAATGCTGCAGTCCAGCAGGGACTCCAGCACCAGCAAATAGGACTCCTCGCTGGGAATGTCCACGTGGGCGGCAAACGAGGCGATCGACGCTTCGATCATGGCGAGAATTTTCTCGCGCGTCTTGGGCAGGGTATGCACTCCCGGCATGGGTACTGCGGCGAGCGCCTCGAGGGCATCGATATCCGCAAGTTCGACCGGACGGACTACATACATGGGGACTCCTTGGGTGATGCTGATGATGCTCAGGCCTATGGGAGCGCCCGGGCCCGTCGCGCCGTCATACCCGCGCAGGCGGGTATCCAATTTTTGCGAGTAATGTAGAAATTGGATTCCCGCCTGCGCGGGAATGACAGAGCCGAGTGTGGTGGGTGTCGTTACGCGGCCAGCAAGCCATCAATCGACAAGCGCAGGATGCGGTCTGCTTCGGCGATCTGCTCGTCGGTGACGATCAGCGCCGGCGCCAGACGCAGCACGTCCATGCCGGCGATCAGCACCATCAGGCCGTTCGCTTCGGCGGCTTTCTGAATGTCTTTCGAGCGGCCTTTCCAGGCGTCGGTGACCACCATGCCCAGCAACAGGCCGGCGCCGCGTACCAGCGTGAACACTTGCGGGTAGTCGGCCACCAGCTGTTCCATGGTGCCGCGCAGTTTTTCACCGGCCTGTTTCACGCGCGCCAGGAACTCGGGCTGGTTGATGGTTTCCAGCACGGTGAGCGCGACGGTGGCGGCCAGCGGGTTGCCGCCGTACGTGGTGCCGTGGCTGCCCACGCTCAGGACCGCGCCCAGTTCGTGGGTGGTCAGCATGGCGGCGACCGGGTAACCGTTGCCCAGCGCCTTGGCGGAAGTGAGCACGTCCGGGGTGATGCCGTAGGTCATGTAGTGGAACAGGTCGCCGGTACGGCCCATGCCGCATTGCACTTCATCGAAGATCAGCACGGCGCCGGTCTGGTCGCACAGGTCGCGCAGCGCTTGCAGGTAGGCTTTGTCGCCCGGCACCACGCCGCCTTCGCCTTGCAGCGGTTCGACGATCACGGCGCACACGTCATCGGTAATGGCGGCGCGCGCCGCTTCGATGTCGTTGTACACGATGTGATCGATCGACGGTGGCAGCGGCTCGAAGCCTTCCGTGTATTTCGACTGGCCGCCCACCGATACGGTGAACAGCGTACGGCCGTGGAACGATTGCAGGCACGACACGATGCGCGACTTGTGCGGACCGAACTTGGCATGCGCGTGCTTGCGCGCCAGCTTCAGCGCCGCTTCGTTGGCTTCGGCGCCCGAGTTGCAGAAGAATGCGCGGTCGGCAAACGTGGCTTCGGTCAGGGCCAGGCCCAGGCGCAGCACCGGCTCGTTGGTGTAGCCGTTACCGAGGTGCCACAGGGTGTTGGCCTGGCGCGTGAGCGCTTCCACCACGATCGGGTTGCAATGGCCGAGCGAGTTGACGGCGATGCCCGAGGTGAAGTCCAGGTAGTGCTTGCCATTCTGGTCCCACAGGTCCAGGCCAGATCCTCGGACCGGAACCATCGCTGCCGGTGCGTAGGTAGGCACCAGGACTTCATCAAAAGTCTGACGAGTCACAGGACGGGTGGTTACGGTCGTATCTTTGGCGTTCATGGCATTCCTTATCGATGTTGGATGCGCGCAGCAACGTGCTGCGAGCGTCCATTATAAAAAAGCGCATGCTAAAACTCTTTTCTATTGGCGACAAGGTTTTTCATTTTTGGCCGCATTGCAAACTTGCCAAAAATTTATGCCATCAGCCGGCCAGTTTGCGTTGCCGTTCCTCGCGCGGCGTGTTGCCAAACAGCGCACCGAAGGCCGTGGAGAAATGCGAGCCCGACGAAAAGCCGCACATCAGCCCCACTTGCACGATTGAATGGTTTGTTTCAAGCAGCAGCTGGCGCGCCCGTTGCAGCCGCAGCTCCAGGTAGTAGCGCGATGGCAAGCTGTCGAGATATTGCTTGAACAGCCGTTCCAGCTGGCGGCGCGACAGGCCCACCAGGTTGGCGATGTCGTCGGTGGACAGCGGTTCCTCGATATTGGTTTCCATCAGCGTCACCGCTTCCGACAGCCGTGGCTGCAAGGCGCCGAACCGCGCCTGCAAGGCAATGCGCTGGCGCTCGTCGTGATTGCGCACGCGTTCGATGCACAGGTTTTCCTTGATTGCCGCCTGCACGGTGGAACCGAACAGGTGCTCGATCAATGTCAGCGAAAAATCGATGCTGGCGGCACCGCCGCAGCAGCTCAGGTGCCGGCCGTCGAGTTCGAACAAGTGCTGGGTCAGGATGGCGCGGTCGGTGATGTTTTCGGTATCGCCGTACAAGGCCCACGGCAACGCCAGCCGCACGCCCGCCATGGCACCGGCCAGGGCCAGCCACAGCACGCCGGCGCCCACGCCGCCCCAGTACTGGGCTGTACGGCAGCGCTCGATGACCGCACGCGCCAGCTCGGGCGCCAGCGTGCGATCCGATTCGTCGGCCACCAGCAAGGCAATCTGCCAACCGGGCTGCGCCAGCACCACCTGCGCCGGCGTCATGGTTTCGAGTTGAAATGCATCGCGGCCCAGCATGGCGGCAGCCATGCGCAGCGGCTGCACCAGGCCGGCCCAGGTGATGGCATCGGCCTCGCCCGCGTTTACCAGCAACACGCGCAAGGGACGTTGCTGGGCCAGGCCGGACAGGTTAGCGAAGGACATCGGTGCGCGGAGAAGGCATAGACAGGTAGGAAAGATGGGCTGCTCCGTATAGTACCCGCCCGGGGCGCAAAACGCGAACCAGCTATAATCGCACCCCATGGGCGAACGATATTTGAAAAGTGTCCGGCTGCTGGCCGAGTGCATGCAGAGCTTTGAACGCTGCTCTGCCGAGCATGTGCGCCAGCACGGTTTGACGCATCCGCAATTCGACATCATCGCCACGCTGGGCAACACGCCCGGCATGTCGTACAAGGAACTCGGCCAAAAAACCCTGATCACCAAGGGCACGCTCACCGGCGTCATCGAGCGGCTGGAAAGCAAAGGGCTGGTGGAACGTACGCGCAGCAGCTGCGACAAGCGCTCGTTCTCGGTGCGGCTGACGGCCGACGGCGAAGCCATGTTCCGCTGCGTGTTTCCGAAAGTGACCGACATGGGCGCGCAAATGTTTGCCGATTACACCGACGAAGACTACGCGGCCCTTGAAAAAAATCTCGCCAGGCTTAAGAATGCCATCATGGCCGGCGCGTGCAGCGCGCCTACCCCGGACTCAACCAAGGAAATCATTTGAAAACTTCTCTGATCGATGGCGTCACGCCTGCGAAATTCGACAAACATATTATCGGCAACCTGCTGCTCAACGTTGCGCCCGAAGACGAAGTGCGCCTGGAAAAGCTGCTCATCGGCGTGCGCAATGAAGAAGGCGAAATCTTCCGCCTGATCGGCGCCACCAAGCCCAACAGCTACATGAACGCGGTCGAGGAACTGGAAGACCTGGGCCTGGTCGATGAGCTCAAAGGCATGGATAACACCGACGGCTACGACGCCATCTTCAGCGAAGAATAAGCATCGGCGGGCGTCCGCTGTCGCTGCGGCTGAAAACATTTACGCGGAAAAGTTCCATAGAGCAATATTCCGCGTATAATTTTTGGCATGGACAGACTCGACGCCTTTACCGCCATCGCCGCCCAGGCGAGCCGCGGAGACATCACTTTTCCCGCCAACGTCAATGCCTCGCTGCGCCTGCAGCAGGCGTTGAACGATCCGGACTGCCATGCGGAAGCAGCCGCCAAGCTGATACAGGCCAACCCCTTGCTGGCGGCACGCAGCGTCGCCATTGCCAACTCGGCAGCCTATAATCGTTCCGGTAGCGACATCACCAGCGTAAAAACTGCGGTGCAGCGTCTTGGCGTGCGCACGCTGCAGTCGCTGGTGGCGGCCGTCATCGTGCGCCAGATCGGCAGCGAAATCACCAATCCCATCCTCAAGCAAAAAATCGACCAGTTGTGGGAGCACACGGCCCACGTGGCCGCGCTGTCGCAGGTGATCGCGCGCCGCGTGACCCGGCTCGATCCCGAGACCGCGCTGTTTGCCGGCATCATGCACGAGGTGGCGGGCTTTTACATGCTGTCGTGCGCCGCCGACTATCCGCAAATTATCGACGGCGAGCCGGAAGACTGGGTGGACCATGGAGAGATCGAGATCGGCCGTGGCGTACTGACCCGCCTGGGCGTGCCCGACGGCGTGTACCAGGCCATCGAAGCGATGTGGGTCGGCTTGCGCGCGTTGCCGCCCGAGTCGCTCGGCGACACCCTGCTGCTGGCCAACGACCTGTCCCCGGTGCCCTCCCCGCTGTACCAGCCGCGCGGCAATATCACCGAACAAGGCGCGCGCACCATCGATTTCGTGATGGGCGAAGGCTCGCTGCACCAGGTGATGGTGGAGTCGGCCGAGGAAGTGCGGTCGCTGTACGCGGTGCTGATGATGTAACGGATCAAAAAGCCCGCTATAACGCGGATAAAAAAAAAGCCCGCTATAAAGCGGATAAAAAAACCCGCTATAAAGCGGAAAAAAAAAAGCCCGCTACGAAAGCGGGCAAAGTCCAAAACTAGGGATCTCCTCCAGAGGAGATGACTGCATAATATCCGCTCCCGTGTTGCTTCTCTGTGCGCCACTTCACATAAGAGCAATATTTCAACCAGTTACCAAACTGCCTCGGTCTGGCGCCAGGCATCGAGCTCGCGCATGCGTGCGTGCCACGCCTTGAGGTTGGCGTAGCCGGCCAGCGGGAGCCGCGCCTGCTCGGTGTACATCAATGGCGCGGCCAGCGCGAAATCGGCCAGGCTCAGCGCGTCGCCAGCTACCCAGGTGTGGGCGCCCAGGTGCCGGTCCAGCACCGCTGCATGCCGCGTCAGGTCATAGGTGCCGCGCGCCACTTCCAGCGGATCGCGGGCGCCGCCGCCGGTCATCCCTTTCCAGATATTTTCCCAGGTCAGCACGCCGACAGCCGGCGCGAAGTGCTGGCACGCCCACAGCATCCAGCGGTTGATGTCGGCGCGCTGGGCCGGGTCGCGCGGGTACAGTTCCTCGCCGCGCGCCGTGGTCTCGGCCAGGTACTGCATGATGGCGCACGATTCCCACAGGATGAATGCGCCGTCCTGCAGTACCGGCAGCATGCCGTTGGGGTTGAGTTCGGCCAGGCGGTTGCGGTCGCCCGCGTCCATCAGGTTCACTTCGGTGAGGTCGAGCTGCACGCCGAGGTGGATGGCGGCCATCATGACGCGGCGGGCATTCGAGGAAATCGGGTGGTGGTACAAGCGCATGGCATGCATATCTGGCTCCGGGTGATGTGTGGAAAACATCATCGTAGCGGTGCCGTGCGCCAGTTTCTGTCAGGAGTCGGCGCGGATATTCTGCTCGCGGCGCCAGGTGGCCAGCAGCTCGTGGCGGCGGGTGGGATAGCGTTCGCGCGTGCTCTCCACGGTGGCGATGCGGTCGATGCGGAAGTGGCGGAACGCAGCGCGCAATTCGCACCACGCGGCCAGCAGACGCTTGCCTTCAAAAAACGCCAGCGCGAACGGCCACACCATGCGCTCGGATGGCTGACCGTGTTCGTCGCAGTAACCGAGCCGCAGCCGGTGCTGGTAGCGGATCGCCTCGCGTACCGGGCCCACGTGCGGTTCGTGGACTGGTTCGCGCTCGATACCGAGCGGCACCCACAAGCTGGTTTCGGCCATATCGTCGCGCAAGTCTTTCGGCGTGGCGGCGGCGATGCGGGCCAGCGCGGTATCGGCAGCGGCGGCCAGTGCAGCGTCGCCCTGGCCCCGTACCCAGCGCGCACCGAGCACCAGCGCTTCCAGTTCGTCCATGTTGAACATCAGCGGCGGCAGGAAGAAGCCGGTCTTCAGCCGATAGCCGACACCGGCCGCACCTTCGAGCGGCGCACCGAGGCTGCACAGGGTCTGGATGTCGCGGTAAATGGTGCGTTCCGATACCCCCAGCTGTTCCGCCAGGCGGGCAGCGGTGACGGGACGGCGGTAGCCGCGCAAGGCGTCCATCAGCTGGAAAAGTCGGGTAGTGCGGCTCATGTGTCGGGTGTTAGTCGAGCAGGAAATTACGCCGCGAAGACGCCAGCGCCGGATCGTCGTCCGAGGTTTCATCCTTGAGCGCCACACCCGATAACTGGCGGCGGCGCGCTTCGGACAACAGGTAGTGCAGCTTGAACGCTGCCGCCTCCCAGGTCAACCCCGCTGGCCGCACATTCGAGATGCAATTACGGCTGGCGTCCGTCAGCCCCACGCGCGGCGCCCAGGTCAGGTACAGGCCCATGCTGTCGGGAGAACTCAGGCCCGGGCGTTCGCCCACCAGCACCAGCACCGCGCGCGCACCGAGCAATTCGCCCACTTCGTCGCCCACGGCCACCCGCCCCTGCAGCACCACGGCCGGCGGCGCCAGCGTCCAGGATTCCAACGCCAGGCGCGCCGTCAGGCAGCGCAGGAAGGGCAGCACGTTCTGTTCGATGGCCAGCGCCGACAGGCCGTCCGCGATCACGAACGCGAGGTCGTAGCCGCCAGCCGGCGGCGGTTTCTGCTGCAACGCTGCGCGCGAGGCATCATCGAGCCGCCGTCCCAGGTCAGGCCGTTGCAGGTAGATGTCGCGGCTGGCGGCAGCGCTGTGCAGCGCCAGCGCGGACTGGCCGGTCAGTTCCTGCAAGCCGTCCAGCAGCGGCGCCACGTCGAGCGCCTGGTGCACGGCATCGCGCGCGCGCGCATGGGCCAACTGGAACGCCAGTTGCGGCGCAGTCGGTTGACTGACGCCGGCGCGCCCGAGCGCGATGCGCGCCGCCGTGAAGCGGCGCAGCGCGGCCCAGGGATTCTCGATCACCAGTTCATCATCGGCCTCGGGCCGGGGTTGCAACTTGCTCATGGCGCTCCGTCAGGTCAGTTGCGCCAGCGCGCGCTGGAACGATGGCGGCATGGCGCGGCCCAGCGTGGCCTGCTGGTCGCCGGTAAAAATTTCCATCTGCTTCAGCCACGCTTCGAACTCGGGCGCCGGTTTCAGGCCCAGCGCCCGGCGCGCGTACAGCGCATCGTGGAACGACGTGGTCTGGTAGTTGAGCATGATGTCGTCCGACCCCGGTATGCCCATCACGAAGGTACAGCCGGCCGCGCCCAGCATGGTGAGCAGGATGTCCATGTCGTCCTGGTCGGCCTCGGCGTGGTTGGTGTAGCAGACGTCGCAGCCCATGGGCAGGCCCAGCAGCTTGGCGCAGAAGTGGTCTTCCAGGCCCGCGCGCACGATCTGCTTGCCGTCGTACAGGTACTCGGGGCCGATGAAGCCGACCACCGAATTGACCAGCAGCGGCTTGAACTTGCGCGCCACCGCGTACGCGCGCGCCTCGCACGTCTGCTGATCGACGCCATGGTGGGCATTGGCCGACAGTGCACTGCCCTGCCCCGTCTCGAAATACATGACGTTGTCGCCCACGGTACCGCGTCCCAGCGACAGCGCGGCGTCGCGCGCCTCGCCCAGCAACGCCAGGTTGAGGCCGAAGCTGGTGTTGGCCGCCTCGGTGCCGGCTATCGACTGGAACACCAGGTCGATCGGCGCGCCGCGCTCGATCGCGGCAATGGTATTGGTCACGTGGGTCAGCACGCACGACTGGGTGGGGATATCGTAGCGGGCGATGATTTCATCGAGCATGCTGACGATTTTGATCACCTGCGGCACGTTGTCGGTGGCGGGGTTGATGCCGATCACCGCGTCGCCGCTGCCGTACAGCAGGCCGTCGAGCAGGCTGGCGGCAATCCCGGTGGCGTCGTCGGTCGGGTGGTTCGGTTGCAGCCGGGTGGCCATGCGGCCTTCGAGCCCGATGGTGTTGCGAAAGCGCGTGACCACGCGGCACTTGCGAGCGACCAGCACCAGGTCCTGGATGCGCATGATTTTGGATACCGCTGCCGCCATCTCGGGCGTGATGCCCGGGGCGACGGCGGCCAGCGCGGCGCTGTCGGCCGCGTCGCCGAGCAGCCAGTTGCGCAAGTCGCCCACGGTGAGGTGGGCAATCGGTGCGAACGCGGCCGCGTCGTGGTCGTCGACGATCAGCCGCGTCACTTCATCATCTTCGTACGGCACTACCAGTTCGTTGAGGAACAGGCGCAGCGGCAGGTCGGCCAGCGCCATCTGCGCCGCCACCCGTTCTTCGGCGCTGGCGGCAGCCAGCCCTGCCAGCGCATCGCCGGAGCGGGCCGGCGTGGCCTTGGCCATCAAGTCCTTCAGGTCGCGGAACTGGTATGTCCTGCTGCCTGCCATGTGCGAAAAGCTGCCCATTTCCCCTCCGATGCTGCGGACGTTTTAAAAATTGCGGGTGGCGGTCACCAGCAGGCGCTTTTGCACCACGTTCTTGCTGCTGCCGTCGGCGTTAAAGAAGGTCCACAATGGCGTGCCGTTCTTGCTGGCGTCGCCGCTGTTATACACGCCCGCCGCCGCGAACGCCCAGTTGCCCACGGTCTTGGTCACGCCTACCTTGGCATCGTAAAAATTAAAGTCGTCCATGTGGCGCACTTGCTGGCGACCCGCGTGGAGGTTCAGCACCAGGCCCGACACCAAGCTGGGGGCCAACGCCGGATTCCAGTTGACTTCGCCGTACACGGTGCCGCGCGTATCGACCAGCTGGCCGCTGCCGGGCTGCACCGTGAAGCCGAACCAGTACTGGCTCAGCGACACCCAGGCGTAGGCATTGAAGCTGCCGATGTTCACGCCGAGCTTGGCCTCCTGCGTATGGTACTTGATGTCCTTGCCGCCTGTCGCGTAGTGCGCGCCGGGGAACCAGTACGTGACCAGGCCGGCCTCGATGATGGTATCCGGATTGACGCTGTGGCGGTAGCCGCCGTACACGTCGAGCTCGGAACCGGCGCCGTTGTTATAGGCCGCGTGCGAGACGCCCGAACCGAACAGTCCCAAATAAAAGCCGCTGCTGTGGGTGAAGTCGAGCGTGGCTTGCGCGGTGGGCTTGGCCTGGGTTTGCGAAATGCCGCGGAACAGGTAGTCGGAGACCGCCGTGATGTTGCCGGTTTCGGTCCAGCCGGAAGCGGGTTCTGTTGCCGGTTCGGCAGCCCCGGCAGAGGCGGCGGCAGCAACCAGGCAGGTGGCGGCAGCCAGGCGGTGCATCATGCGTGCAGATAAAAACATTCAAGCTCCCTGGATGGGGGTGGACGCCGGCGCCGCATGCAGCGCGCGGTTGCCCTTGGTGGCGAGGAAGTACACATAGCCGGCAGCCAGGAAAGCGGCAAACAGGCAGAACACCAGCGGGTTGTAGTAAATCATCGTCACCAGGCAGATCACGGCGCCGGCCAGGGCAATAGCCGGGAACACCGGGTAGAACGGTGCGCGGAACGGCCGCACCATGGCGGGTTCGGCGCGCCGCAGCTTGAACAGGCTCAGCATGCTCAGGATGTACATGGTGATGGCGCCGAACACCGACATGGTGACGATGTTGGCCGTCAGCGTCTGGCCGCCAATCTTGATCAATTCGTCACTGAAGATGGCGGCAATACCTACGGCGCCGCCGGCCAGAATCGCCCGGTGCGGGGTCTTGAAGCGCGGGTGGATTTTCGCCAGGAACGGCGGCAGGTACGCCTCGCGGGACAGCGCATAAATCTGCCGCGAGTAGCCGAGGATGATGCCGTGGAACGAGGCGACCAGGCCGAACAATCCCAGCCACACCAGCATGTGCAGCCAGCCGCTGTTGTCGCCCACGATCATCTTCATTGCCTGCGGCAACGGGTCGTTGATGTTAGCCAGCTTGGTCCAGTCGCCGGCGCCGCCGGCAAACGCCATCACGCCAATCGCCAGCAGCACCAGCGTGATGATGCCGGTGATGTATGCAATCGGGATCGAGCGCTTCGGGTCCCTGGCTTCTTCCGCCGCCATGGCCACGCCCTCGATGGCCAGGAAGAACCAGATGGCGAACGGGATCGCGGCAAACATGCCGGGAATCGCGGCAGCGCTGAAGCCGTCCTGGCCCGACCAGCCGCCCTTGGTGAAGTTGGTGATCGAGAAGCCCGGCGCCACCACGCCCATAAATACCAGCAATTCGAAAATCGCCAGCAAGGCCATCAGCAACTCGAACGTGGCCGCCACCTGCACGCCCACGATATTCAGGGTCATGAACACGATGTAGGCGCCCACCGCCGCCAGCTTCGGATCGATGTTGGGGAATTGCACATTCAGGTAAGCGCCGATGGCCAGTGCGATGGCCGGCGGCGCAAACACGAACTCGATCAGCGTGGCGGCGCCGGCCAGGTAGCCGCCGGTGGGACCGAACGCGCGCTTGCTGTAGGCGAATGGTCCGCCCGCGTGCGGGATCGACGTGGTCAGCTCGGTAAAGCTGAAGATGAAGGTGGTGTACATGGCCGCGACGAACAACGCGGTAATGGTAAAGCCCAGGGTGCCTGCCGAAGCCCAGCCGTAGCTCCAGCCGAAATACTCCCCGGAAATAACCAGGCCGACAGCGATGCCCCAGAGCTGGAACGTACTCAGCGTCTGTTGCAGGGCCGGCTGACCGGCCGGCGGTTTTGCGTTCATAGGATTCTCCCTAAGGTGGCAGGTATGGAAGTTGCTGCGGATTTCAGTATAGGAGCGCCGTCAGTACGGGCGTTATCGCAAATTGGCAAACCTGCGGCAGGCTCGCCGTGCAATGACAACAGCGGAGAAAATATGCACCAGACTGCGACACAGGCGTTGCACCATGTGCCCGATTTACGCACGGTACTGGCGCACGACGCCGACGAACTGGCCAGCAAGCTGACCAACTGGCAACAGCGCTACGATCAGGTCAGCGCCGGCCGCTTCGACGGTGCGCTGACCGAGCGGCACTTGCCCCGGCTGCAAGTGTTTCGTGAGAGTTTGAGCCAGGCAGTGCGGCAATCGTGCCGCGTGTGGCCCGATGCGATCTGGTTCGGCCTGCCCGACCACAACGACACGACACGCATCAATGGCCGCCAGGCCGGGACCGACACCTTGATGGTGCGCCCAGGCAATGTCGAGTTCGAACTCGTGACGCCGAGCGACTACAGCATCTATGGCATCGTCGCCAGCCGGCAGTTGCTGGAAGACACCGCTGCACGCCAGGGTTGCCAGATCGACTGGCAACGGCTGCAGGCGGCCGAGGTGCTGCAGGTCGATGGCGCCGCCCGCGCGGCATGTTTGCGCACGCTGGCGGCGGCGCTGTCCGGTGGTCCTGCGCAGACTAATCACCCCGATGACTTGTCGGCCGATGTGCTGGGGGCGCTGCTCAACCTGCTCGACGGTAGCGGCGGCGAACCGGCGGCGCCCCCCAGCCTGCAACGGCGGCGGCGAGTGGTCGAGCAGGCGCGCGCGTACATCGACGCCCACCTGTCGGACACGGATGCGGTAACGGTGCCGCAGCTGTGCGAGCACGTGCATGTCAGCCGCAGGACATTGCAATATTGTTTCGAGGATGTGTTGGGCATGAGCCCGTTGCTGTACATGCGCATGCTGCGCCTGAACGGCGCCCGCCGCGCACTGCTGGACGGGGGCCCGGGCGGCGCCGCCATCGGCGCCGTGGCCGGCGCCTGGGGCATGAGTAACTTCAGCCAGTTTTCCAGCGATTACCGGAAACTATTTGGCGTGTGCCCGTCGGCCGCAGTGCGGGCGCGACGGACACAGTAACGCAGTAAATACCGCTATTTGCTGTCGAGCTCCTGGACGTGGCTGGCCCGCACCACGGGCTTGGCCAGCGTGCCTTCGCGGCCGGCGGCAAATGCATCCGCCGTCAGCGGTTTCACGGGTATCGCCACCTTGCGCACCTTGGCCACGTCTTTTGGCGTCACGGTACCACCCTGGTTGCCCCAGCTGGTCTGGATGAAGTTGACCACATCGGCCACCTGCTGGTCGTTGAGCTCCCTGGCATACGGCGCCATGGTCAACGCCGACGGTGCGGTATGGGTCGACGGCACCGCGCCACCGGACAGGATGATGTTGATCGCCGACGTGGCATCCCTGGTCTGCAACACGGCATTGCCAGCCAGTGCCGGGAATGCCCTGCCGTAACCGGCACCATCGGAACGGTGACAGCCGGCGCACTTGTTCAGGTAAATCAGCGCGCCACCGGTGGCCGGCTTGCCGTTGAACAGTTGCGTGGCCACCGTTTTATCGGCAACGAACGGCTTGGCGTTGTTATTGGCCGGCAGCGATTTCAGATACACGGCCATGCTGGTCAGATCCGCATCGCTCAGGTATTGCGTTGAATGCGCCACCACGTCGTTCATGGCGCCGAACGAGGCCGTGTGGCCGTTGCGTCCCGTCTTCAGGAAGTCGACGATGTCGGCCGTGCTCCAGCGCGCCAGTCCGCCGCCATGCTCGTTACGCAGCGATGGCACGGTCCAGCCGTCGATCACCTGGCCACCGGCGAGGAAGTCGGTGTTGCCGTTGCTGGTATAGGCTTTTTCCTGCATCGTCACGCCGCGCGCCGTGTGGCACGCGCCGCAGTGGCCGAGGCCTTCCACCAGGTAAGCGCCGCGCAGGATCTGCGCATTGGCCACATTGGTGGCCGGCGGCTGATACGGCTCCGGCTTCGGTGCGAACGCCCAGCGCCAGATGGTGAGCGGGAAGCGCATCGACAAGGGCCACACGATGTCGGACTCGCGGCTGGGCGTGGGGTCCGGCTTTACGCCGTGCATGAAGTACGCGTACAGCGCCTGCATGTCGGCCTGGCTCAGGCGCGAATACGACGGATACGGCATGGCCGGGTACACGGTGTAACCGGCCTTGGTCACGCCGGTGCGCATCAGCTTGTCGAAGTCATCGAAACGCCAGTTGCCGATGCCTGCTTTTTTATCGGGCGTGATGTTGGACGAATAGATCTTGCCGATCGGCGTAGCCATGCCGAGGCCGCCAGCGAACGGCTTGCCGCCGGTCACGCTGTGGCAGGCAAAGCAATCGCCGGCACGGGCCAGGTACTCGCCTTTCTTGATCAGGGTCTGGTCCGGTGCGGCAGCCCACGCCGTGGACAGTGTTAGCGCGAGGCCCAACGCAGCAAAAAGTTTGGTGTTGTTCATGGATGGCCTCAAACGGCAACGAGTGGACGGGGATCTTTGAGGTACTGCTCGCGGATGGCCTTGGCCGACCAGTACGTCAGTGCCGCAGCCAGCCCGGTCGGGTTGTAACCGATACCGATCGGGAACACGCTCGAACCCACGGCAAACACGTTGTACACGTCCCAGCTTTGCAGGTAGCGATTCAGCACGCTGATCTTCGGATCGGTGCCCATCGCGGTGCCGCCGGCCCAGTGCGTGGTCTGGTAGTTGCGCAGGTCCAGGTGGTCGCCGAAGTTTTTCACCGACACGTGGATCGACTTCGGATTCATGGCCTTGGCGACGTCGAGCATCTTGTCGGTAACGTACCGGCTCATCTTGATGTCGTTGTCGTGCCAGTCGAACGTGAACCGCAGCAGCTTCTGGCCGAACTGGTCGGTATAGGTGGGGTCGAGATCGACGTAGCAGTCGCGGTACACCATGTTGGCGCCATGGACATCGAACGACACGGTGTTGGTGTAGTTGTCCTTCACCGCGCGCTTCCAGCCCGCGCCCCAGGTGGGCGTGCCGTCCGGCACCGGGATGCCGGCAATCGGCTTCACGCCGGCCGGGTTGCACCATGCAGGCGAACCGCCCACGAAGCCCAGCGGGCCGTGGTCGAAGTGGTCACCGTTGTAGTCATCGACCGCCACGCCGTTGCCGCCCGAACCGATGAACGGGTTGGTGTTTTTGTCGGGATCGAAAAACATCTGCACGGTGGACATGGTTTGATAGGCGATATTGCGTCCCACCACGCCTTCGTTCTTGACCGGGTCGTACGGCTGGCCCACGCCCGACACCAGGAACAAATGCGCATTGTTGTAGGCAAAAGTGCTGGCAATCACCAGGTCGGCCGGTTGCTCGACGGTCTTGCCATCCTTGTTGATGTACGTAACGCCGGTGGCTTTTTTCTTGCTGCTGTCGAGGTTAATGCGCAGTACATTGCAGTGCGGGCGTAATTCGAAATTGGCCACCTTGCGCAGCGCCGGCATGATGTTCACCTGCGGCGACGCCTTGGAATAGTTGTAGCACGCAAAGCCGGAACAGAAGCCGCAGAAGTTGCACGGCCCCATCTGGCAGCCATACGGGTTGGTGTACGGGCCCGACGCATTCGACGACGGCGCCACGAACGGGTGCAGGCCCACTTCGGCGGCGGCTTTCTGGAACAGGTGCGCGGTATAGGGCACTTTTTGCGGCGGCAATGCGTAGTGGTCGGAGCGGCTCGGCTCGAAGAAGTTGCCCTCGCCCACCACCTTGCCATCGACACGGTAGGCCACGCCCGACGTGCCGAAGACTTTTTCCACGAAGTCGAAATGCGGTTCCAGCTCTTCGAACGTGACGCCGAAGTCCTGGATGCTCATGCCTTCCGGGATGAACTTTTTACCGTAGCGCTGCTCGTAGTGCGAACGCAGTTTCAATTCTTCCGGCAGCACGCGCCAGTGCTGGCCCGACCAGTGCAAGCCGGCGCCACCCACGCCCGTGCCCGGCTTGAATGCACCGATCTGACGGTACGGCACGGCCACGCCACCCACGTCGTGGCGGAACGTGAACGAGCCTTTCGACAAATCCTGGAACAGTTTGGAGCGCTGAATGTAGGTCAGTTCGTCCAGCGTTTTGGGGTACGCGCCATCCGGGTACGTGTCCTGGAAAGCGCCGCGCTCGAGCGCCAGCACTTCCATGCCCGCTTCGGTCAATTCCTTGGCCATGATGGCGCCGGTCCAGCCGAAGCCGACAATGACGACCTCGACCTTTTTCATTGTGATATCTGCCATGCTGTTTCCTTAAGCGATAGAGGCTGGCGGCAGCGGGTAATGCTTGCCGTATTGCTCTACCCAATCCATGTAGTCGGCGCGCGCGCCGGGGAAGTTGATCATTTTCCAGGCTGCCATGTCCTTGTTGCCGCCGTGGACAGGGTCGCTGAAATAACCTTCGCGCGTGTTTTGCAGCAGCTGGCCAAAGAAGGTCTTGGGCGGCACTTCGCCGATGGCCAGCGTGCCCTTCTCCAGCTCGCCGATCACGGCATCCTGCTGGGCGCCGTCGAGCGCGGTGAAGGCCTTGCCCAGCTTGGCTTTGACGGCAGCGTCGAGGCCGGCCAGGCCGCTGCGGTACAGCTCGCGCGGCGCCATGTGAAACTGGTAACCGAACTCCGGCGTGGACGCCACGAACGGCGCCTGCATGAACCACAGCTTGCCGTGCGCATACGGCGTGTTCATTTGCAGGTCGATGAATTCATGCACACCCGCTTCCAGCGCACCGGGGCCGTCGCTGTTGGCCGGGATCAGGCGGTCGACCAGCGCTTGCAGCGTGGCCCATTCCGTGTCGTTGAAATAAGTGGGACGATACGACGATGGCGCGGCGGTGCCAGCTGCCACGCCCACGCCGGCTGCAGCCACCAGCGCCACGGCCGGGGCTGCGGTCACGGCCTTGCGCAGGAAGTTGCGCCGGTGCGGCGAGATACCGATGGTTTTCATAAAAATCCTTTAATACGACTTTTAGTACATAAATAAACTAAGTAGCGAATTGGCATCCTACGCTCAACCGGGCCGGACCTCCGCACGATATGGTTTTTACTACGCGTTGCTACCGAGCTTAGCGACCGGCGAAAAAAAAGCCGCCTCCCGAAGGAGGCGGCTTGTCGCTGGAGCTGACGGGCGTCTTACACCACCGCGCCGTCGGTCTCGTCTTTTTCCTTGACCGGCTTGATCAGGTCTTCACGCTTCACGCCGAGCCACATGGCAATTGCCGCCGCCACGAACACCGACGAGTAAATACCGAAGCAGATACCGATGGTCAGCGCCATGGCGAAGTAATGCAGCGTAGGACCGCCGAAGAACAGCATTGCCAGCACCATCATTTGCGTGCTGCCGTGGGTGATGATGGTCCGCGAGATGGTGGACGTGATCGCGTTGTCGATCACTTCGTGCACGGAGGCCTTGCGCTGCTTGCGGAAGTTTTCGCGGATACGGTCGAAAATCACGACCGATTCGTTGACCGAGTAACCGAGCACGGCCAGGATACCGGCCAGCACCGTCAGCGAGAATTCCCACTGGAAGAAGGCGAAGAAGCCCAGGATGATCACCACGTCGTGCAAGTTGGCGATAATCGCCGATACGGCATATTTCCACTCGAAGCGGATGGCGAGATAAATCATCACGCCGATCACGACCATGATCAGCGCCTTCAGGCCGTTCTGGGTCAACTCGTCGCCCACCTGCGGACCGACGAATTCCACCTTGCGCAGTTCGAGCGCTTCGGCGCCGCCGGCCGTCATGCACGCCTGCTTGACCACGTGCTCGCCCTTGGCGTTGACGTTGTCGATCTGGGTCATGCCACCTTTCTCAGCCTTGCACAGGGTCTCGTACACCAGTTGCGAGGCATCCTTGCCGCTGATGCTTTTCACTACCGGCAGACGCAGCATGACGTCATGCGCGGTGCCAAAGCCGGCCGCTTCCGGATGCTCGTAGCCGATGCCGCGCAGGGTTTCGCGTATCCCTTCGAGATTGGCCGGTTGTGCGTACCGCAGCTCCATCACGGTACCGCCGGTGAATTCCACCGACATGTTCAGGCCGCGATGGAACAGGAAGAACACGGCCGCGACAAAGGTCAACGCCGAGATGACGTTGAACACCAGTGCATGCCGCATGAACGGTATGTCTTTTTTAATGCGGAAAAATTCCATGTAATAGCCTCGAATTATTTGGTGTCAGGACGCCAGACGGTGCCGATGGCGATCGACTGCAGCTTCTTCTTGCGGCCGTACCAAAGGTTGACCACGCCACGCATGATGAACACGGCGGAGAACATCGAGGTCAGGATACCGAGCGTGTGCACCACGGCAAAGCCGCGAATCGGACCGGAACCGAACACCCACAGCGCCAGGCCGACGATCAGCGTGGTGACGTTGGAGTCGATAATGGTGGCCCAGGCGCGGTCGAAGCCGGCGGTAATGGCCGCCTGCGGCGAGGCGCCGCCGCGCAACTCTTCGCGTACCCGTTCATTGATCAGCACATTCGAGTCAATCGCCATACCGAGCGCCAGCGCAATGGCGGCCATGCCCGGCAGGGTCAACGTGACGCCCAGCAGCGACAGCAGGCCGACCAGCAACAGCAGGTTGCACGCCAGCGCGAACACGCTGAACAAACCAAAGATCATGTAGTAGGCAACCATGAAGATGGCCACGGCAGCAAAGCCGTACATGGTGGAGTGCATACCCTTGGTGACGTTCTCGGCGCCCAGTTGCGGGCCGATCGTGCGTTCTTCGATCACTTCCATGGGAGCTGCCAGCGCGCCCGAGCGCAGCAGCAGCGCCAGTTCGGCCGAGTTCTCGGCGTTGCCCATGCCGGTGATCTGGAATTTGCTGCCCAGTTCACTCTGGATGGTGGCCACCGACAGCACTTCCGGCTTGCCTTTTTCGAACAGCACGATGGCCATTTTCTTGCCTACGCGGCTGCTGGTAGCGTCGCGCATGCGGCGGCCGCCATCGCCGTTCAGGTCGATGCCCACGGCCGGTTGCTGGTTCTGGTCGAAGCTGGCGGTGGCGCTGGAGATATAGTCGCCGGTCAGCACCACGTCCTTGGTCAGCACGACCGGTACGCCTTTGCCGACGGTGAACAGTTCCGAGTTCAGCGGCACTGCCGAAGTCAGTTCGGTACCCGGCGTGATCGATTCGTCGACCATGCGGATTTCCAGGGTGGCGGTGCGGCCGATCACGGAACGCGCGCGCGCCACGTCCTGCACGCCTGGCAGCTGGACGATGATACGGTCGGGACCTTGCTGCTGGATGATCGGTTCGGCCACGCCCAGTTCGTTCACCCGCTTGGACAGCGTGGCGATATTCTGTTTGACGGCATCGTCCAGGGTTTGCTTCAGTGCGGCCGGTTTCAGGCTGATGACCGTGTTCAGGTCGTCGCCGGAACCGTTATCGGCAAACGTCACGTCCGGCATCTGCTCGCCCAGCACGGCCTTGGCTTTCTGGCGGGTGGCGTCGTCGCGGAAGCGCACCTCAATGGTGTCGCCCACGCGTTCGATACCGGCGTGGCGCACGCCCTTGTCGCGCAGCTGGCTGCGGGCAGCGGCCTGCATGCCTTGCACGCGCTTGACCAGCACGGCCTTGGTATCGACTTGCATCAGGAAGTGGACGCCGCCGCGCAGGTCGAGGCCCAGGTACATCGGCGCCGCGTGCAGCTTCTGCATCCATTTCGGGGTGTCCGGTTGCAGATTCAGGGCCACCAGGTACGATGGATCTTCCGGATCGGCGTTCAGATTCTTTTCCAGCACGGCCTTGGCGCGGAACTGGGTGTCGGGATCGGCAAAGCGCACGCGCACCGAGGCGTAGGTGCCGGTGCCGTCGAAGGTCAGTTCGCTGTGGGGGATTTTTTCGCGCGTGAGCACGTCATCGACCTTGGCGACCATGTCGGACGTCAGCTTGAGCGTCGATTTGCCGCTCGTGACCTGCACTGCCGGCGATTCGCCGAAGTAGTTGGGCGCCGAGTACAGCGCGCCGAGCAGGATGGCGACGGCAATGAGTAGGTATTTCCAGACGGGATAGCGATTCATATTGTTCAACGTTCAGGGTTAGGCGTCGGATGCAATACGGCCCGCTGGTCAAGTGACAAGCGGGCCGGGGCCTGGGCCGGTTACAGCGCCTTGAGCGTGCCCTTAGGCAGGACCATGGTCACCGCGCTCTTTTGCACGGTCATTTCTGCGCCGTTCGAGATTTCGATGGTCAGGTACAGATCGGAGATTTTCGAGATACGACCCAGAACGCCACCGGCAGTGACGATTTCATCGCCCTTGGCCAGCGCTTCCATCATGGTTTTCTGTTCCTTGGCGCGCTTCATCTGCGGGCGGATCATCAGGAAATACATCGCCACGAACATCAGTATCAGGAAACCATACTGGCCCAGGAAGCCGCCGGCGCCGCCGAGCGCTTCGAGTGGGTTGGATTGGGCGTAAGCGTTGGATATAAACACAGTGACTCCGATAATAGTTTGAAAAAACAGCGCTGTATTCTAGCACTGGCCGGAAGGCGCAAGGACTTCCGGTCATATGGGGGGTGTTAATTAAAATTAAACCCAAAATTTAAACCCCGTTTAAACACCGCGGGCGCGGTCGGCGTGGAACTGCAAAGTCCACGCGTGGAAGCGGTCTTCATCGAGCGCTTCGCGCATCTGGCGCATGATGTCCAGGTAGTAGTGCAGGTTGTGAATCGTGTTCAGGCGCGCGCCGAGAATTTCCTGGGTGCGGTTCAGGTGGTGCAGGTACGCGCGCGAGAAATTGCGGCAGGCGTAGCACGAGCAGGTGGAGTCCAGCGGCTCCTTGTCTTCCTTGTAGCGCGCGTTCTTGATCTTGATGTCGCCAAAGCGCGTGAACAGCCAGCCGTTGCGGGCATTCCGGGTTGGCATCACGCAGTCGAACATGTCCACGCCGTGCGACACGCCGGCCACCAGGTCTTCCGGTGTGCCCACGCCCATCAGGTAGTGCGGCTTGTTGGCCGGCAGCTTGGGACCGACGTGCTTGAGGATGCGCATCATGTCTTCTTTCGGCTCGCCCACCGACAGGCCGCCGATGGCCAGGCCCGGGAAGTCGATTTCTTCCAGGCCCGCCAGCGATTCGTCGCGCAGGTTTTCAAACATGCCGCCCTGGACGATGCCGAACAGCGCGTTCGGATTTTCGCCACGATGGAATTCGTCGTTGGACCGCTGGGCCCAGCGCAGCGACATGCGCATCGACTTGGCCGCTTCGTCCAGCGTGGCCGGGCGGTTGTCGATTTCGTAAGGCGTGCATTCGTCGAACTGCATCACGATGTCGGAGTTGAGCACGCGCTGGATCTGCATCGACACTTCGGGCGACAGGAACAGCTTGTCGCCGTTGATCGGCGAATTGAAATGCACGCCCTCTTCCGTGATCTTGCGCATGGCGCCCAGCGAAAACACCTGGAAGCCGCCCGAGTCGGTCAGGATGGGCTTGTCCCAGCCCATGAAGTCGTGCAGGCCGCCAAACTTGGCCATCACGTCGTTACCGGGGCGCAGCCACAGGTGGAAAGTGTTACCCAGAATGATCTGGGCGTCGATTTCCTTCAGTTCCAGCGGCGACATGGCTTTCACCGAACCGTAGGTACCCACCGGCATGAAGATCGGCGTTTGCACCACGCCGTGGTTCAGTTTGACTTCACCACGACGGGCGTGGGTCAGGCCGCTGCTATCGGTCTTGTGTAACTTAAATTCCAACATTTTTTTTCATCCTTATCGTTACCAACGTCGTCCCCGCGCAGGCGGGGACCCAATTTGCAGCCAACACGGCGCCGCCAAATTGGATTCCCGCCTGCGCGGGAATGACGGATCATCGGTTTTGCGTCGTCAGCAGCATGGCATCGCCATAGCTGAAGAAGCGGTATTCGTTGGCGATCGCATGCGCGTACGCGGTGCGGATCTCGTCGTAGCCGGCAAAGGCCGACACCAGCATCAGCAGCGTCGACTTGGGCAGGTGGAAATTGGTGATCAAACGCGTGACGGTCTTGAACCGGTAGCCGGGCGTGATGAACAGCGCGGTATCGGCGCTGCCCGCTTCCAGCTGGCCGCTTTGCGAGGCGGACTCCAATGCGCGCAAGCTGGTCGTGCCCACGGCCACCACGTCGCGGCCGGCCGCGCGGGTGGCGCGCACTGCGTCCACCGTCTCTTGCGGCATGGTGTACCACTCGGTGTGCATCTGGTGCTCGGACAGCACCTCGTTGCGCACCGGCTGGAAGGTACCCGCGCCCACGTGCAGCGTGACGAACGCGAAGTTCACGCCTTTCGCCTTCAAGGTGTCGAGCAGCGCCTGGTCGAAGTGCAGGCCTGCCGTCGGTGCAGCCACCGCGCCCGGCACCTTGTTGAACACGGTCTGGTAACGGGTCTCGTCGAACGAGTCGGCGTCGTGCTCGATGTACGGCGGCAGCGGCAGGCGGCCGTGCGCTTCGATCAGGTCGAACACGTCGGCGTCGAAATGCAGCGTGAAGAATTCGCCGGCGCGTTCGCCCACGGTGACGTCGAAGGCATCGGCCAGGCGCATTTTGGTGCCGGCCAGCGGCGAGCGCGAGGCTCGCACCTGGGCCAGCACGGTGCGGTTGTCGAGCACGCGCTCGACCAGCGCCTCGACCTTGCCGCCGCTTTCCTTGGTGCCGAAGAAGCGCGCCTTGAGTACCCGCGTATCGTTCATCACCAGCAGGTCGCCCGCTTGCAGCAGGCCCACGATGTCGGCGAACTGGCGGTCGACGATCTGCGCGCCGTCCAGGTGCAGCAGGCGGGAAGCGCTGCGGTCCGGCAGCGGAAATTGGGCAATACGCTCTTGCGGCAAGTTAAAATCGAAATCGGAAAGCGAATACATGGCGAACTTCTGGAAACAGTTGAAGAAATCGGGTGTGCTCTGTTACGTGGCTAGCCTTACAATACCGGCGTTGCTGCTCTGGGTTTGTTACGGCCAACCCTCTATTTTACGCTAGTGTTTGAAAAATGCTCCAATATGCCTGTTCCAGCTGCTAAAACCGCGCCCAAGCCCGCCAGGAAGACCGTCAGCCCGCAGGTCAAGCTGGCCAAGCTCGGCCTGCACACCGACATGGACCTGGTGCTGCACCTGCCCATGCGCTACGAAGATGAGACCCAGGTCATCACCATCGAAGAGGCGCGCCTGCATGGCGGCGACACGTCGCAGGTCGAAGGCGTGGTGGTAAAAAACGAAATCACGTTCAAGCCGCGGCGCCAGCTGCTGGTCCATATCTCGGACGGCACGGGCGAGCTGCAACTGCGGTTCATGAATTTTTACGGCAGCCAGGTCAAGCAACTGGCCGAAGGCACGCGGGTGCGCGCACGCGGCGAACTGAAACACGGCTTCTTCGGCGCCGAGATGGTCCATCCCGCCTACAAGATCGTCAACGAAGGCGCGCCGCTGCCCACGTCGCTCACGCCCGTGTACCCGGCCGGCGAAGGCCTGTCGCAACCGATCCTGCGCCGGGCCATCGGTGACGCCATGAAGCGCGTGGACTGGACCGACACGCTGCCCGCCCACCTGCGCGCAGCGATGCAGCTGTCCGACTTCGAACCGGCCGTCAAATTGCTGCACTATCCCCCGCAGCAGGTGGACGAACACGCGCTGGCCGACCGCTCGCACCCGGCGTGGACCCGCGTGAAATTCGATGAGCTGCTGGCGCAGCAGCTGTCGCTCAAACGCGCGCAGCACGCGCGGCGGTCCAAGGGCGCGGCAGTGTTGAAGGTGGAAGGCAAGCTATCGCAGCAGTTCCAGGCGGCCCTGCCGTTTCAGCTCACCGGCGCGCAGCAGCGCGTGCTGACCGAAATCCGCGCCGACCTGCGCCAGCCCTATCCGATGCAGCGCCTGCTGCAAGGCGACGTCGGCAGCGGCAAGACCGTGGTGTCGGCGCTGGCCGCCGCCCAGGCCATCGACAGCGGGTTCCAGGCCGCGCTGATGGCGCCCACCGAAATCCTGGCCGAACAGCACTTCCGCAAGATCGCCGCGTGGATGGAACCGCTTGGCGTGAAGGTCGCGTGGCTGACCGGCAGCCTGAAAAAAAAGGACAAGCAGGCCGCGTACGACATGATCGAGTCGGGCGAGGCGCGGCTGGTGGTGGGCACGCACGCGCTGATCCAGGAGGCCGTGGTATTTGCCAACCTGGGCCTGGTGATCGTCGATGAACAGCACCGCTTCGGCGTGGGCCAGCGGCTCACCCTGCGCAACAAGGGCAATGAAGGCGCCATCCCGCACCAGCTGATGATGTCGGCCACGCCGATTCCGCGCACGCTGGCCATGACCTATTACGCGGACCTGGAAGTATCCGTGATCGACGAGCTGCCGCCGGGCCGCACGCCGATCGTCACCCGCACCATCGACCAGAACCGCCGCGACGAGGTGATCGAACGGGTGCACGCAGCGGCGCTGGAAGGCCGGCAGGTGTACTGGGTATGCCCGCTGATCGAGGAATCGGAAGCGCTGCAACTGCAAACGGCCACCGACACCCACGCGCTGCTGGCCGAAGCGCTGCCCGACCTGAACGTGGGGCTGGTGCATGGGCGTTTGAAGCCGGCGGAAAAGCAGGAAATCATGGATGCGTTCATCGCCAACGACATGCAGGTGCTGGTGGCCACCACGGTGATCGAGGTGGGCGTGGACGTACCGAATGCGTCGCTGATGGTGATCGAGCACGCGGAGCGTTTCGGCCTGTCGCAGCTGCACCAGCTGCGCGGGCGCGTGGGCCGGGGCACGGCAGCGAGCGTATGCCTGCTGCTGTACCAAAGCCCGCTGGGCGGCATCGCCAAGCAGCGCCTGATGACGATGCGCGAAACCACCGACGGCTTCGAGATCGCCCGCCGCGACCTGGAGATACGGGGACCGGGAGAATTTCTGGGCGCACGCCAGTCGGGGCAGGCGATGCTGCGGTTTGCCGACCTGGAAACCGACGGCTGGCTGGTGGACCAGGCCCGCGATGTGGCGCACGATTTGCTGTACACGGGCACACCGGAAAATGCGGCGACGGTGGAGGCGCACCTGTCACGCTGGCTGGGCGGGCGCGAGGAATTCCTTAAAGTCTAACGCCACCGCTGCCCGCCGATCCGTCATCCCCGCGCAGGCGGGGATCCAATTTTTTAGCGGACCGCAGGAATTGGATTCCCGCCTGCGCGGGAATGACGGATTTCAGGCTGCGGGCTAGAAGCACATGTAGATGCGGTTGGCCAGATCCACCACGAACCCCGGCTGCAAATACGCCAGGAACACCAGCGCCAGCACCGCCGCAATCACCCCGCGCCATAGCCAGGTGCGCATCATGCCGCCTGCAAACCGCCGCGCACCAGCGGGCGCTCATTGATCGGCAGGTTGACCAGCCCCGCCAGCACACCGAGCGCAATCGAAATCCCCCACACCACGTCGTAGCTGCCCAGCAGCGTGTACAGGTAACCGCCCAGCCACACGCCCAGGAAACTGCCCACCTGGTGCGAGAAGAACACCATCCCCGCCAGCATCGACAAATGCTTGACGCCGAAAATGCCGGCAATGATGCCGTTGGTGAGCGGCACCGTGGACAGCCACAACACGCCCATCGCGGCCGCGAACACATACACGGATATCGGCGCCAGCGGCAGCAGCACGAACGCGCCGATGACGGCAGCGCGCGCAAAATAAATTCCCGACAACAGGTAGCGCTTGGGCAGCCGGCCACCGAGCTTGCCCGCGTAGTAAGAGCCGACGATGTTGAACAGGCCGATCAGCGCTAGCGCCAGCACCGCCACGCCGGGGTCGGTCACGCCTTTGTCCTTCAGGTAGGCCGGCAAGTGCACGCCGATGAACACCAGCTGGAAACCACAGACGAAGTAGCCGGCCACCAGCAGCAGGAACGAGCGGTTGCGCACCGCTTCGCCGAACGCCTCGGCAATGCTCTGGCGCGGACCGTCGCCGTGCACCACGGCCGGCTCGCGCAGGATGAAGGCCATGGGCACCATCAGCGCCACCAGCACGGCGGCCAGTACGTAGAACGCCTGCTGCCAGCCCACGGCGGAAATCAGTTGCTGCTCGATCGGCATCAGCGCGAACTGGCCGAACGAACTGGCCGCGCCCGAAATGCCGAACGCCCACGAACGCTTGTCCACCGGCGCGGTGCGGCCGATGATGCCGCTCACCGCGCCAAACGCGGTGCACGCCAGTCCCAGGCCGATGAATATGCCCGAACCCAGCACGAACAGCGTGGGGTCGGTGACCAGCGCCATCCACACCAGCCCCGCCATGTACGACAGCGCGCCGGCCAGCACCACGCGCGTGGTGCCGAAGCGGTCGGCCGCCATGCCGGCAAACGGGCCGAATACGCCCCACAGCAGGTTTTGCATGGCCATCGCCAGCGAATAGGTTTCGCGGGTCCAGCCGTTGGCCTGCGAGATCGGCTGCATCCAGAAACCGAAACCGTGGCGCACGCCCATGGCCAGCGTCAGGACGACGCCGGTGGCAAGCAGCACGGTTTTAAGGGAGGGGGCGCGGTGGGCGACGAACATGGAAGCATCCTGATTATCGAAACGACATCGGGCGATTGTAACGACTTCGCGCCACCGGCGCTGAGGTACTTACCGGTCCGCCGGGTACTTCAAACCGATCTGTTCGCGGATGGCATCGAGCGTGCCCATGATGTTGAGGGTCTCGGCGTGCGGCATGACCGGGCTTTCGATCAGGCCGGCGCGGAGGCAGCGCCCTACTTCCTGCGCCTCGTGGGTGTAGCCGTTGCCGCTGCGCGGCACGTTGACGGTGCGCTCGGCGCGGCTGGCGCCATTGACCACGGTGACGGTGAACGACTCGGTGTTGTGGAAGCGGTCGGACAGGCGCACGAAGCCCTTGGTGCCCGATATCGTCAGTTCGGTCGCGGTGCGCGAACGCAGGCTGCACACGCACGACGACAGGCCGCCGCCTTCGTGCATCAGGGTGAACGCGGTTTGCATGTCCACGCCGGTGGCCGTCATTTCCGCCTGCGCCTTGACGCTGGTGACGCCGCCCAGGAAGAACGATGCGATCGACAGCGGGTAGATGCCCAGGTCGAGCAGCGCGCCGCCACCGAGGGCGGGATTGAACAAGCGGTGTTCGGGACCGGCGTCGGACGTGAAGCCGAAATCGGCGGTGATGTTGGCCGGTGCGCCGATCTCGCCGCTGTCCACAATGCGCTTGGCCTCGATCACGGCCGGCATGAAGCGGGTCCACATCGCTTCCATCACGAACAGGTTTTTGGCGCGGGCCAAGGCGACGATGTCTTCCGCTTCGTGGCGATTCATGGTGAACGATTTTTCCACCAGCACGCCCTTGCCCCCGTTCAGGCACATCAACGCGTTCTCGTGGTGCATCGGGTGCGGGGTGGCGATGTAGATCACGTCCACGTCGGGGTCGTCGGCCAGCGCCTGGTAGCTGCCGTGGCTGCGCAGCGCACCATATTCGGCGCCAAACTTGGTAGCGCTATCTAAGGAGCGCGAAGCAACGGCGGCCAGGTGGGCGCCGGGCGTGTCCTGCAAGGCAGTGGCGAAAGCCTTGGCGATTTTTCCGGTGCCCAGTATGCCCCAGCGGATGTCCTGCGTCATGGCGTGCTCTTTCTGCCGCAGCGGCGGCGATGGTGAAGTGGATTGGTAGTCATGGCATTGTACTGCGGAGCGCGCTTGAGAGCGGCGCCGGTAAAAACGGTCCATGACAGTTATTGATTGATTAACACGAAACTCTGCCCTAGAATCGCCAGCCCGACCTCGACCTTACCTTCCATGAAACTTCGACCGTTATTGGCCCTGCTGGCCAGCGCCAGCGCCCAGGCCGCCGAACCCGCCTGGTTACCATTCCAGTGGGCCATGGGCAGCCTGACGGGCGGTGCGCCCGAGCGACTGGGGCTGGTGTTGCCGGTCACCGTCAACGGCGTGGCCTGCACGGTGCAGCTGGACACCGGCGCCAACGGCGAATGGAACTGGCGGGTGGGCGGGCCAGCGGCCACTGACGCGCGCGCCGAGATCGCGGTGGCTGGGCGCCATCGCGCGATTCCCGCCAGTGCCGCCAACCTGGCGCGGCTCAAGGAACCCGACTGCGGCGGCGCACCGGTGGCGGTCGTCGGCAACGCGCTGTTCGAAGAAGGCACGCTGACGCTGGACCTGGGCCGCAGCCGCTATGCCTACACGCCGCAGCCGCTGCTGGCGCACGCGCGCGACGCCCAGCCGCTGCTGTACCTGAGCTGGGCCGAAGGCGGTGGCCACATCCTGGTGGAGGTGCAGCGCCCGGGCATGCGCGCCGGTTATGCGATGCTGGACACGGGCGCGGCGCGTTTCGGCCTGGTGGCGCCCGACGAACAGCAATGGCGCGCGCTGGCCGGCGGCGTGGTGCCATCGGTGGACGATCCGGGAACCATGCGTTTTCCCGGCCCGGTGGGCGAACCTGTGGTGTGCCGCGAAGCTCCCATGGCCGGCGGCCTGACTGTGGCGGGAAAAAACCTGTCCATGCGCACTGGCTACTGCTCGGGTCACAGCTTCAAGGAGCCGATCCGCATGGTGGGGGTACTGGGCATGGCGGCGCTGGGCGACCGCACCATCGTGCTCGATTACCTGTCGCGGCGCTGGACGCTGGGCGACTAGACCGTCTTGCGCGGTGGACGAAACACGGTCGTGTCGCCGTAGAATGCTTGGTCCTGATCTGGCCACCAGCCCGGCACGCCGAGCGCCTGCATCGGCATGAAGTCGGCGGTGGTGAGCGTTTGCGTGGCCAGCTCGCGTGCGACCGTGGCATCGATCCAGGAGCGGCGCGTGGCGTGGTCCAGCGTGAAGAACGCGTCGCCGGCTACCACCACCCGCGTGTGGGCGGTGATTGCCTTGCGCGGCGCCACCAGCTTTTCCATCAGCGCGTGACCGAACAGCCATACCTGCGCATCGGGACCGAAGCTGGCGCGCCGGTCGAGGAACGCTTCGCGCCAGCGATGCTCGCGCAGCGCTGCGGTGAGCGCATGGCCGGCGGCGCAGTCGCGCACTACCAGCAAGGCCGCGTTTTCGTCGAAGATGGTGGCGCCGTCGCGCGCGGGGCCGCGCGATTTGCCCACGCCGTCACGGGCGATCTGCGCGGCCTGCAACGCGTTCAGCTGCACCTTGATGCGCGGGAAGCTGAGCCACACCAGGCCATTGAAAAAATCGTGCAGGTTGTCGCGCGTGGGCACGCCGCCGGTGGCGCCGATGAATTCCTCGTACGCCGTGCCGTCGGGCAGCGCCTCCTGCGGCACGAAGCGGATCGGCAGGTCCAGGTGATTGCGCAGGCCCATCGCGGCGGCGTGGGCGCTGAAGGCATCACGAAAGTGCAGGTCCGCCGACAGCTGGCCCGCCGCATCGCCAACCGCGTCGTACCATGGGCGCGACCAGTCGATCGCCGACAGCACTGCTTACACCATTTTCCAGTTGATGATTTCGCCGGCGTTGAGCGGCACCACCTGCTGGTCGGCCATCGGCAGCAGGTCGGGCAGCGTCCACTGCTCGCGCTTCATGGTGATGGTGCCGGTGTTGCGTGGCAGGTCGTAGAAGTCCGGGCCGTTGAAGCTGGCGAAGGCCTCCAGCTTGTCGAGCGCACCGGCGCGCGCGAACGCCTCGGTGTACAGCTCCATCGCGTGCAGCGCCGTGTAGCAGCCGGCGCAGCCGCACGCGGCTTCCTTGGCGCCCTGCGCATGCGGCGCCGAGTCGGTGCCGAGGAAGAAGCGTTCGTCGCCGCTGGTGGCGGCCGTGACCAGCGCCAGGCGGTGTTCTTCGCGCTTCAGCACCGGCAGGCAGTAATAGTGGGGGCGGATGCCGCCCTTGAAGATTTCGTTACGGTTGTACAGCAGGTGGTGAGCGGTGATGGTGGCCGCGATCGGGCCTTCCGCTTCGGCCACGTACTGCGCCGCATCCTTGGTGGTGATGTGTTCGAAGACGATTTTCAGCGCCGGGAAATCGCGGCGCAGCGGGCGCATCACGCGCTCGATGAACACGGCTTCGCGGTCGAACAGGTCGATATCCTGGTCGGTTACTTCGCCGTGCACCAGGAATGGCATGCCCAGTTCCTGCATTTTTTCCAGCGTCTTGTAGCAGTTGGCGATGTCGGTCACGCCGGCGTCGGAATTGGTGGTGGCGCCGGCCGGATACAGCTTGACCGCGTGCACCACCCCGCTCTCCTGGGCGCGCACGATTTCATCGGGTGGGGTGTTGTTGGTGAGGTACAGCGTCATCAACGGATCGAACGCCATCCCTGCCGGCAGCGCGGCCAGGATGCGCTCGCGGTAAGCCACGGCAGCAGCAGCAGTGGTGACCGGCGGCTTCAGGTTCGGCATCACGATGGCGCGACCGAACTGGCGCGCGCTGTGCGGCAGCACGCTGGCCAGCGTGGCGCCGTCGCGCAGGTGCAGGTGCCAGTCGTCTGGACGGGTAATGGTAATGCTGTCGGGGAGGGTTTCGAAGTCGGACATGGCTGAGGGCTTTCAGGCTACCAGGATGGGCAAAAACGGCGGAATGGCGATATTTTACCCTTTGCCGGGCCACTTATCTGCCCTCCGGTCCCGATCGCTTGAACTCTCTGCACAGAAGCAGAAGATGAAAGCTCTTCGACCGGGAGGTCTTCATGTCTAAAATTCGTTTAGAAAAACTACGGCGCCTGACGCTGCCGCCGGAAATTATCGCGCTAGCAGGCTTGCGTCAAGACGATGAGCTGGAAGCAAGCTACCAGGGCGGCGCGATCATCCTGCGTCCGGCGCCGGAACCTGCCCCCACGCCTCCCGCATTATCGATGATGGACTATGCCGGCACCTGCAGAGGTACCTGGGGCGACACCCCTGCCGAGTTAATGCTCACCGCGCGATAGCGACCCGGTTTTGCAGCCGCCGGGCCAGCCACGACAAACCGCAGCACAGCACAAAATACACCAGTGCCACAAAGCTGTACATTTCCACCAGCCGGCCGTCGCGCTGGGCGATCTTGCTGGCGGCGCCCACGAAATCGGGCACCGACAGCACGTACACCAGCGACACATCCTGGAACAGCACGAGGGTTTGCGTGAGCAGCACCGGCAGCATGTTGCGCAGCGCCTGCGGCAGTACCACGCGGCCCATCACCTGCCAGTAACGCAAGCCCAGCGCCTGCGCCGCCAGCACCTGGCCGCGTGGAATCGCCTGGATGCCGCCGCGCATGATCTCGCAGTAATAGGCGGCCTGGAACAGGATAAACGTGATCAGCGCCGACCAGAACGTGCCCACCTTGACCGGCTCCGCCGCGCCGATCAGCCACGCCGCCAGGTACGGCACCAGGAAATAAAACCAGAAAATGACCAGCACCAGCGGCACCGCGCGGACCAGGTTTACATAACCGGCGGCGGCAAGCGACAGCGGCGCAACCCCGGACAGGCGCGCCAGCGCCAGCAAGGTGCCCAGCACCACGCCGCCCAGCATGGCCAGCACCGTCAGCTGCACGGTAAATAGCATCCCCACCTGGAACAGGTACACCGACGAGCGGGCGATGACGTCGACGTCGAACTCGCTGAACATCAGCGACCTCCCAGGGTGCCGGGCAGCGCCAGCCGCCGTTCCAGCCAGTGCATGGCGGCGGTGACCAGCAGGTTGAGCAGCACATAGATGATGGTGGCGGCGGCAAACGCCTCGAAGACCTGGAACGAAAATTCCTGCAAGGCCCGCGCGCTGGCCGTCAGTTCGATGAGGCCGATGGTCAGCGCCACCGAACTGTTCTTGATGATGTTGAGGAATTCGCTGGTAAGCGGCGGAACGATGATGCGCAGCGCCAGCGGCAGCAGCACGTGGCGGTAGCTCTGCCGCAGGTTCAGGCCCAGCGCCAGCGCGGCCAGCCGCTGGCCACCGGCCAGCGCCTCGATGCCGGCCGTGACCTGCACCGCCACCCGCGCCGACGTGAAAAAGCCCAGGCACACGACGGCCGTGACGAACGGCGCATTCGGCAGCGCCTTCAGGCGGTCACCTAGCGCTGGCGGCAACACCTCGGGCACGACGAAGTACCACAAAAACATCTGCACCAGCAGCGGGATGTTGCGGAACAGTTCCACGTACGCAGTGCCGAGCCGGCGCAGCCACGGCGCCGGTAAAGTACGCAGCGCCCCGACGGCAAAGCCGAGCGCCAGCGCCATCACCCAGCCCGCCAGCGACGTGGCGACCGTCCAGCCCAAGCCGTCGAGCAGCGTTTGCCAGTATGGCCGCACGCCATCGGGCGAGAGTTCGCCGAAGATGGCCCAGTTCCAGCGGTAATCCATCGCGGCGCCCGCTCGGAAGTTACTTCACCGCGTAAGCGGCCGGATCGGGCGAGTCGGTAGGGCGGGCGATGGCCGCCTTCAGTTGCGCCGACATCGGAAACTTGAGATTGATGCCGCGCGGCGGAATCGGGCTGGTAAACCACCTGGCATATATTTTCGGAAACTCGTCCGAGCGATACAAGTCTGTGAGCGCGGCATCGACCACGGCCTTGAAGGCGGGGTCGCCCCGGCGCAGCATGATGCCGTACGGCTCCACCGACAGCGCCTCGCTGCCAATGACGTACTGGTCCGGGTTGCGCGCGGTGGCCACCTGCCCGGCCAGCAGGATGTCGTCGTTGGCCTCGGCCACCGCGCGCCCGGTTTCCAGCATCAGGAACGATTCGGGGTGATCCTTGCCGACCAGGATGGTCATGCCCAGCCTGCGCTCGGCATTGAGCATGGTCATCTGCTTGTGGGTGGTGGTGCCGGCAGTAGCGACCAGGGTTTTGCCCCTGAGGTCGTCCAGGGTACGGATGTTGGACGATTTTTTAGTGAGCAGCCGGTTGGCGATCACGAACATGGTGGGGGCGAACGCCACCTGTTTCTGCCGCTCGGCGTTGTTGGTGGTGGAACCGCATTCGAGGTCGATGGTGCCATTGGCCATGAGGGGGATGCGGTTGGCGGCGGTAACCGGGTTGGTCACCACCTTTATGCCGGGCGCATTGAGCTTTTTTTGCACGGCCGCCACGATCTTCATGCACAGGTCGATCGAGTAGCCCTGGTACTGCTGGCGGTCGTCGAGGAACGAGAACGGGATCGAACCGTCGCGCACACCGAGGGTGATGGTGCTGGTGCGCTGGATCTTGGCCAGCGTGCCGCCGGCGGGCTGCGCTGTGGCTGGGGTAGTGGCTGGGATGGTGGCTGCGATGGTGGCTGCGGTGGAGAGCGCCAACACCATGAACATTGCACGCAGAGCTGACATGATTCCTCCCAAGGCAGAAAACGATGCCTGCGAGACTGGCGCCTCGCTACAGATCATGAGACCTAATGAATAATACGCGCCAAAAAATCGCGGGCGCGCTCGGAACGCGGTGCGCCGAAAAACTCGTCTTTGCTGCAATCTTCCAGGATCTTGCCCTGGTCCATGAACACCACGCGATTCGCCACTTTTTTCGCAAACCCCATCTCGTGCGTGACCACCATCATGGTCATGCCTTCCTGCGCCAGCCCCACCATCACGTCCAGCACCTCGTTGATCATTTCCGGGTCCAGCGCCGAGGTCGGCTCATCGAACAGCATGGCGATCGGATCCATCGACAAGGCGCGGGCAATGGCCACGCGCTGCTGCTGGCCGCCCGATAGCTGGCTGGGAAATTTATCCTGCTGCGACAACAGGCCCACGCGGTCCAGGTATTGCAGGCCCCGCGCCGTGGCTTCTTCCTCGCTGCGGCCCAGCACCTTGACCTGGCCCAGGTTCAGGTTTTGCCGCACCGACAAATGCGGGAACAATTCAAAATTCTGGAACACCATGCCGATGCGCGCGCGCAGCTTGGGCAGATCGGTACGTGGATCGCCTACCGCAATGCCGTCGACCGTGATATTGCCCTGCTGAAATGGTTCGAGGCCATTGACGGTTTTGATCAGCGTCGACTTGCCCGAACCGGACGGGCCGCAGATCACCATCACATCGCCCTTGGCCACGTTGGTGGTGCAGTCGGCCAGTACCTGGAACTGGCCATACCATTTGCTGAGCTTGCTTATCGCTATCATATTTTTGTCGGTGCCGTAACGCGGAAAGAAACCATGTGGAACCGGGTCCACGCAAGCTTGACAGTGACCTTGACCCCAAGGATACTGCCTCACTTGCTCAATACGTTGCTCAATGTTTCATCAACTCACAAGGTTAACATTGACCGGATCATACCTCCGCACCCGGACGGAATGACTTTATTTTGACTCAGATTGCGCTGGCGCAGAACATCTGCGGCAAGCAACGTCCGAAGAGACACTATCACAGGGAAGCTCAGAACATGCAGAAAAAAAGCCGATTGACCACCTACATCCTGGCTGCACTGGTGCTAGGCATTATTACCGGCTATTTCGTCAACGCCAACGTGGCCACGCCCACCGGCTTCGTTGATTCGATGTCCTTGTTGACGACCGTGTTCCTGCGCTTGATTAAAATGATAATCGCGCCGCTAGTGTTTGCCACGCTGGTGGTCGGCATTGCCCGCATGGGCGACGCTAGCGAAGTGGGCCGTATCGGCCTGAAAACCATGGGCTGGTTCTTCCTGGCGTCGGTGATGTCGCTGAGCCTGGGCCTGGTGCTGGTCAATATCTTCCGTCCCGGCGATGCGCTGCTCGGCCACATGTCCACGGCCGCATCGAACACCGGCATCGTGGCGTCCTCGCTGTCGTTGAAAGATTTCGTCACCCACCTGGTGCCAGCCTCGATCGTCGACGGCATGGCCAAGAACGAAATCCTGCAGATCGTGGTGTTCTCGCTGTTCTTCGGTATTGCAGCCGCTGCCATCGGCGAAAAAGCCAAGGCCCTGATCGAAGCGCTCGACGGCCTGGCCCACATCATGCTCAAGGTGACCGGCTACGTGATGGCGTTCGCGCCGGTTGCCGTGTTCGCGGCCGTTGCGGGCACCATAGCCAAGAGCGGTCTCGGCGTGCTGTCCACGTACGGCGTGTTCATGGCCGAGTTCTACTTCGGCATCATCCTGCTGTGGGGACTGCTGATGTTTGCCGGTTTCCTGTTCCTCAAAAAGCGCGTGTTCAGCCTGATGGGCGAGCTGCGCGGCCCGGCGCTGCTGGCGTTTTCCACCGCGTCGAGCGAAGCGGCGTATCCGAAAACCCTGGAAGGCCTCGAGCGTTTCGGCGTGCGTAACCGTATTGCATCGTTCGTGCTGCCGATCGGCTATTCGTTCAACCTCGATGGTTCGATGATGTACTGCACCTTTGCCACCGTGTTCATCGCCCAGGCATACGGCATCGAAATGACGCTGGCCGAGCAGATCACCATGATGGCCGTGCTGATGGTCACGTCCAAGGGCATCGCCGGCGTGCCGCGCGCCTCGCTGGTCGTGATTGCCGCCACCCTGAGCCAGTTCAACATCCCGGAAGCGGGCCTGCTGCTGTTGCTCGGCATCGACCACTTCCTCGACATGGCGCGTTCGGCCACCAACGTGGTCGGCAACGGCGTGGCTGCCGCCGTGGTGGCCAAGTGGGAGGGCGAGCTGGCCCATCCCGGCGACGAAGAGATGATCAAGGACGCTGCGTAACGTCAGCGTACCGAAAAGTTAAAAGGCCCGTTCAACGAACGGGCCTTTTTTATTGTGCCGCCGCTTCCTCGCCCGGCCGGTCATCCTGCTTTGCCTGCTGGCGCTGCCACATCTGCGCATACAGGCCATCGGCTGCCAGCAGCGCGTGATGGGTGCCGCGTTCGACGATGCGGCCATGATCGAGCACCAGGATCTGCTGCGCATCGGCCACCGTGGACAGGCGGTGCGCGATGACCAGCGTGGTGCGGCTTTTGGCGATTTCCTTCAACTGCGCCTGGATCGCCTGCTCCGCCTTGGAGTCCAGTGCCGACGTGGCCTCGTCAAAGATCAGGATCGCTGGATTCTTGAGCAGCGTGCGGGCAATCGCCACGCGCTGCTTTTCGCCGCCCGAGAGTTTCAATCCCCGTTCGCCCACCATGGTGGCGTAGCCGTCAGGCAGACTTTCGACGAAATCGTGGATCGACGCCGCGCGCGCGGCCGCCACGATGTCGTCGCGGGTGGCGCCCGGCTTGCCGTAGGCGATGTTGTACTCGATGGTGTCGTTGAACAGCACCGTATCCTGCGGCACGATGCCGATCGCGTGACGCACCGAATCCTGGGTCAGCGACCGCAGGTCCTGGCCGTCGATGGTGATGGCGCCGGCGTTCACTTCGTAAAAGCGGAACAGCAGGCGCGACAAGGTCGACTTGCCGGAACCACTGTGCCCCACCACGGCCGTGGTGGTGCCGGGAGCAATCGTAAAATCGACGTCGAACAGGATCTGCCGCTTGGCCTCGTAGCTGAAATCGACATGCTTGAACCGAACTTCCGCGCCTTGCGTAACGAGCGGCAGCGCATCCTTGGCGTCGGCGATTTCGCGGTTCTGATCCAGCAGTGAAAACAGCTTTTCCATGTCAGCCAGGCTTTGCTTGATCTCGCGGTAGATCACGCCGAGGAAGTTCAGAGGAATATACAGCTGGATCATGAACGAGTTCACCAGCACCAGGTCGCCCAGGGTCATGGTGCCGGCGATCACGCCCTCGGTGGCGCGCCACAGGATCAGCGTGACGGCTACCGCGATGATCAGCGACTGCCCGGTATTGAGTACCGACAGCGACGTCTGCGACTTGACCGCCGCCGATTCGTAGTGCTGCAAGCCTTCGTCGTAGCGCTTCGCTTCGTAGTCTTCGTTGCCGAAATATTTCACCGTTTCATAGTTGATCAGCGAGTCGATCGCCTTGGTGTTGGCTTTCGAATCGAGGTCGTTCATGGTGCGGCGGAAGTGCGTGCGCCAGTTGGTCACCGTGACCGTGAACACGATGTACGACACCAGCGCCACGAACGTGATCACGCTGAACCAGATATCGTAGTGCAGCACCAGGTAGCCCAGCACCAGCGTGATTTCCACCAGCGTGGGCAGGATGTTAAACAGCGTGTACGAGATCAGCGACCCTACCGCGCGCGTGCCGCGTTCGATATCGCGCGTCATGCCGCCGGTCTGGCGGTTCAGGTGGAAGCGCAGCGACAGCGCGTGCAGATGGCGGAACACCTGCAGCGCAATGGTGCGCACCGCGCGCTGGGTCACGCGCGCAAACAGAAACTCGCGCAGTTCGGTAAACACGGTGGTGGACAGGCGCAGCAGGCCATACACCACCAGCGCCGCTACCGGCAGCACCAGCAGCGCCTGCGGATGCTGGGGACTGATGGTGAGCGAGTCGATCAGACGCTTCATCACGATGGGCACGCCCACGTTGGCCAGCTTGGCGCCCACCAGGCAGCCCAGCGCCAGCAGCACGCGCCACTTATACACCCACAGGTAGGGCAGCAGGGTTTTCAGGGTGGCGAGATCGGTACGAGTACGTGGGGCTGGCTTGACGCTGGCGTCGGCTGGCGAATTCGGGTAACGGCGCATAGGTGGGGAGTAGGCGGGAGTCGCCTTTTTATGGTTCAATCGTGGTCATTGTAGCCCTTGCAGAGATTTCCCGATGACCACCGCACCAAATCCCCCCCTCGCCATCACCACCATCAACCGCGGCCTGCCCGCAGGAAAAATGCCGGAACTGCGCATGATGCCCTCGCCGTCCGACGCCAATGTCTATGGCGACGTGTTCGGCGGCTGGATCATGGCGCAGGTGGATATCGCCGGTTCGCTGCCGGCCACGCGCCGCGCCAATGGCCGCGTGGCCACCATTGCCGTCAATTCCTTCGTGTTCAAGAACCCGGTGTTCGTCGGCGACCTGCTGTCGTTTTATGCCGATATCGTCAAGGTTGGCAATACGTCCATCACCGTCAACGTGGAGGTGTACGCGGAGCGCAACCGCCTGCAGGCCGACACGGTCAAAGTTACCGAGGCCGTGCTCACCTACGTGGCCACCGATTCCGACCGCAAGCCGCGCAAGGTGCCGCCCATCGAAACCCTGATCCATTCCTGATCGGATCCGCTGCGTGGATGAAAGCCGCCGCATCTTCCTGTCCACCGCCAGCCGCCTGGCCGGCCTGGCCACGCTGGCAGCGTGCGACGATATCACCAGCAGCAGCGCCGGCGCCCGCACGGTAGTTCCCGCCAGCGCCAGCCAGGGCGCTTATCCATTCAGTCTGGGCGTGGCTTCCGGCTCGCCGCTGCCCGATGCGGTGGTGATCTGGACCCGCATACTCTACGACCCGTTGAACGCCGCCGCCATGCCTGCCGTGGCCCTGCCCGTGCGCTGGCAGATGGCCGACGACGAGCGCTTCGGCCGCATCGTGGCCGAAGGCACGGCCAGCGCCACGCCGGCGCTGGCGCACAGCGTCCACGTCGATGTGACAGGCCTGGCGCCGGGGCGCTGGTACTTCTACCGCTTCATGCTCGGCGACGCCGTCAGCCCGGTGGGCCGCACCCGCACCGCGCCGGCAGCGAACGCGATGCCGGACCGGCTGAAACTGGCCGTCGCCTCGTGCCAGCACTGGGAGTTCGGCACCTATGCCGCGCATTGCCACATTGCGGCCGCTGCGCCCGACCTGGTGGCATTCCTGGGCGATTACATCTACGAGTGGGGACCGTACCAGCTGCAGCACCCCAAGCGCGCGGTACGCGTCTCGGAGAGCTTCACCCTGGCCGACTACCGCAACCGCTACGCCCAGTACAAGACCGACCCGCACCTGCAGGCGGCGCACCACGTGGCGCCGTGGATCGTCACGTGGGACGACCACGAGGTGGCCAACGATTACGCGGCCGACCGCGACGAGCGCCTGAATCCGGAATTCGTCCTGCGGCGCGCGGCAGCCTACCAGGCGTTTTACGAGCACATGCCGCTGCGGCTGTCGCTGCCCAAGCCCGGCGACTTTGCCAACATGCGCATCTACCAGCGGTACGACTGGGGGCGGCTGGCGCGCTTCCACGTGCTGGACGACCGCCAGTACCGCGCCTGGCATGCGTGCCCGCCCAAGGGGCGCGGCGGCTCGTCGTCGGTGATCCGGCGCGACTGCCCGGCGCTGGGCGATCCGCAGCGCACCATGCTGGGCGACGTGCAGCAGCGCTGGCTCGATGACGGGTTGTCGTCGTCGCCGGCGCGCTGGAACATCCTGGCCCAGCAGACCCTGATGGCGCAGAACAGCCAGCTGCCGTTCAGGCAGGATGCCGATGTGCGGATCTGGACCGATGGCTGGGATGGTTATCCGCTGGCGCGCCAGCGGCTACTGGAATCGCTGCGCACCAGTGGCGCCAGCAACCCGGTGGTGCTGTCGGGCGATGTCCACAGTTTTTTTGCGGCCGAGATCAGCCGGTATCCCACGCGCGGGCCGTCGCGCAGCAACGCGGTGCTGGCCAGCGAGTTTTGCGGCACATCGATCACGTCGCCGTCACGGCCGCAAAAACGCACCGAGGAATTTGTGGCGATCAATCCGGGGATCAAATACGGCAAGAGCGACCAGCGCGGCTTCATGCTGCTCGACGTGACGCCCGAGACGACCACCGCGCACTTCCAGGCGCTGGCTGATGTGCAGGATGCGGGGAGCGCGATTGCGACTGCGGCGAGTTTTGTGGTGCGCAGTGGGAAAGCGGGAGTGGTGAAAGTTTAGGCTGGTACTACGCGCATGCTCCATGGATCCCCGCGGGCGCGAGGATGACGAATCTTGAGCCCGTGGCTGCAGAGCCGTCATCCCCGCGCAGGCGGGGATCCAATTTTTTCAAGCCGCCGTCTTCTCGTCGCGCAACTGCCGGCGCAAGATCTTGCCCACATTCGTCTTCGGCAACTCATCGCGGAACTCGATGAACTTGGGCTTTTTGTACGCGGTCAACTCGTGCTTGCAGAAGTCCAGCAACTGCTCCGCCGTCAGATTCGGATCCTTGCGCACCACGAACAGTTTGACGGCCTCGCCCGAATTCTTGTCCGGCACGCCGATGCACGCCACTTCCAGCACGCCCGGATGCCCGGCCACCACGCCTTCCACTTCGTTCGGATACACATTGAAGCCCGAAACGATGATCATGTCCTTCTTGCGGTCGACGATCTTGGTGTAGCCGCGCTCATCCATGATGCCGATGTCGCCGGTCTTGAAGAAGCCGTCGGCGGTCATGGTCTTGGCGGTTTCATCGAGGCGGTTCCAGTAACCGGCCATCACCTGCGGGCCGCGAATGGCGATTTCGCCGGTTTGACCCAGCGGTACCGGTTGGCCGTCGTCATCGAGGATGGCGATCTCGGTCGAGGGTATCGGCAGGCCGATGGTGCCGGTAAACTCCTTGATGTCGACACGGTTGGCCGTGGCCACCGGCGACGTTTCCGACAATCCATAGCCCTCGATGATCGGGGTGCCGGTCACCTTGAGCCACTTGTCGGCTACCGCCTGCTGCACGGCCATGCCGCCGCCGTTGCATACCGAGTAGCTCGAAAAATCCAGCTTGGAAAACTCCGCGTTGTTGAGCAGCGCGTTGTACAGCGTGTTCACGGCCGGCAGCACCGCCACCCGGTACTTGCTCAATTCCTTGACGAAGCCGGGAATGTCGCGCGGATTCGGTATCAACAGCGTCAGGCCGCCCATGCGCATGCCCATGAACGCGCTGACCGTGAGCGAGTAAATGTGGTACAGCGGCAGCGCCGCCACGAATACCAGTTGCTCGCCGGTGTGCTTGAACTGCAGCCACGCTTCGTTTTGCAGCACGTTGGCAATGATGTTCCGATGCAGCAGCACCGCGCCCTTCGACACCCCGGTGGTACCGCCCGTGTATTGCAGGAAGGCGATATCGTCGTGTCCCTGCTTTACCGGCTGCAAGGTCAGGCCTGATGCCTGCGCCATCATCTTGTTGAAGGAGATCGAACCCGGCAGCGAGTACGCGGGCACCATTTTTTTCACCTTGCGCACCACCAGGTTGACGATCGTGCCCTTCAGCAAGCCCAGCATGTCGCCCATGGACGCCACCACCACGTGCTTGACGCGCGTGTTGGCCACCACCTGCTGCAAGGTCGTGGCAAAGTTTTCCAGCACGATGATCGCCTCCGCCCCCGAGTCGACCAGTTGATGCTGCAGCTCGCGCGGCGTGTACAACGGATTGACGTTGACCACGGTATAGCCGGCGCGCAGCACGGCCGCCATCGCCACCGGATATTGCAGCACGTTCGGCATCATGATGGCCACCCGCGCACCGGGCGACAGGCCCTTGTTTTGCAGCCAGGCCGCCATCCGCTGCGACAGCTTGTCCAGTTCGCCATAGGTGAGGAATTTATCCATGCACACGTAGGCGTTGCGGTCGGCATACTTGCGGAATGCTTCTTCCAGCAAATGCGTAATCGAGCGGAACTGCGTGCTGTCGATGTCCGCAGGTACGCCCTCCGGGTAGGACTTGAGCCAGATTTTATCCATCGTTATGCAGCTTTCTCGTTCGCGTTGCGATCTTGTTGGGGGTCTTCATCTCGCAGCATGCGCCGCAAAATCTTGCCCACATTGGTTTTAGGCAATTCCTCGCGGAATTCTATGTATTTCGGCTTCTTATAGCCAGTGAGATTTTGCTTACAGTAACCCATCAGCGTCTCGGCTGTCAGGTTCGGGGCCTTGCGTACCACGAACACCTTGACCGCCTCGCCAGCGTGATCGTCCGGCACGCCCACGCAGGCGCACTCGCGCACGCCCGGGTGCGCCGCCACCACGCCTTCTATTTCATTCGGATAGACATTAAAGCCGGAGACCAGGATCATGTCTTTCTTGCGATCGACGATTTTCACATAGCCACCGGCGTCCATCACGCCAATGTCGCCCGATTTGAAGTAACCGTCAGGCGTCATCACCTTGGCGGTTTCGTCGGGACGGTTCCAGTAACCGGCCATCACCTGCGGGCCACGGATGGCAATCTCGCCTGGCTGGCCCAGCGCCACCTGGTTGCCATCGTCGTCGAGGATGGCGATGTCGGTGGACGGCAACGGCAGGCCGATGGTGCCGCTAAATGCGCTGGCGTCACCGCGGTTGCAGGTCGCCACCGGCGAGGTCTCGGACAAGCCATAGCCTTCGATGATCGGCGAGCCGGTGACCTTGAGCCAGCGCTCGGCCACTACCTGCTGCACGGCCATGCCGCCGCCAAAGCTGAGCTTGAGGCCGGAGAAATCGAGATGGACGAAATCGGGATGGTTGAGCAAACCGTTGTACAAGGTATTCACCGCCGGCAGCATGTTGAACCGGTATTTGCCCAGTTCCTTGATGAAGCCGCCGATATCGCGCGGATTCGGGATCAGCAAGTTCAGCATGCCGCTGCGCATGCCCCACATCGCGCACACGGTCAGTGCAAAGATATGGTACAGCGGCAGCGCCGCCACCATCACCGGCTGCCCCTGCACCACGCCCACGGCCGGCTCGGCCCACTGCTCGATTTGCAGCATGTTGGCAATCACGTTCTGGTGCGTGAGGGTGGCGCCCTTGGCCACGCCGGTGGTGCCGCCCGTGTATTGCAGGAACGCGGCATCGGTGGGGCCGCAATCGACAGGCGTGAGCTTCATGCCCATGCCATGCGACAGCGCCGCCTTGAAGCGCACCGCGTTGGGCAGCGAGTACGGCGGCACCAGGCGCTTGACGTTACGCACCACGAAGTTGACCAGCATGCCCTTGGCCAGGCCCAGCATCTCGCCCATGCTGGCCACGATGATGTGCTTGACCTGGGTGCGGCCCAGCACCTGTTCCAGCGTGTGGGCAAAGTTTTCCAGCACGATGATGGCGCTGCAGCCGGAGTCGTTCAGTTGGTGTTCGAGTTCGCGCGGCGTGTACAGCGGGTTGATGTTGACCACGGTGTAGCCGGCGCGCAGGATGGCGGCAATCGCGATTGGATACTGGAGCACGTTTGGCATCATGATGCCCACCCGCGCGCCCTGCTTCATGCCGCGGCTTTGCAGCCAGGCGCCAAGGCGCTTCGAATACGCGTCAAGTTCGGCATAGGTGATGGATTTGTCCATGCAGACATAGGCTTTGCGGTCTGCGAACTTGTGAAAGGACTCTTCCAGCAACTGCACCAGGGAACGGTATTGTGCAGTGTCAATCTCCGTCGGCATGCCGGGGGGATAGGAGTTCAACCAGATTTTTTCCATGCCTGTGCCTCTTGTCTCGTTATCGTTGTGGGCCGGCGCACAGTGCCGGAGACAGCAGTGGGTGACGTCTGCGCGTACTGTCCGAGCCTGCCGATAACGCGATGCTAGCGGTCGGAAGACACGGACGCAAGCGCATTTAATCATAATTAGAACGCAACTTCTAACGCACTACCCGAACGAAATCGTGCCGCGTTGCAGCATCAAAGCACCCCCGGCGTGGCCATTTGTGCATTGGCGCCGGGGTTCGACTCGACTGGCGTTGCTTGCGCGAGTTGTTCCAGCCTCTGCTGGCGTTGCGGACTATCAAGTGCGGCCAATTTTTGCACTGCACCATAAAAACGCACGAACGTTCGCTCTTGCTTGAGCAAGCTCCGGAACGCCGGCAAATAATCATGGTACGTCCCCACCGCGCTCAGGTGCGCGTTGGTCAGCGGCTCGGCAAACCAGCGGTCGTAACCGGCGTAACCACCCCAGCTTTCCTTGAGTTTCACGTAGTCCGCTTGCAGGTGGGCGAAGATGCGCACCTTCTCGGCGCGGCGGTGGCGCACGCTGGTTTTGCTGGCGTAGTTATCGGCCAGCATGGTGCGATGGCGTATCAGCAGCGCCAGGAACTCGGCGCGGCGCCCGTTGTAACGCGTGTAAGCGAGGCGCATCTCGTCGGTGCCATACAGCTCCAGCCAGCGCTGCACGCCAGTTTCTTCCACGGCGGTGGCAAAGCTTTCGTTGAACTGGGTATCGCCCTGCACGTACACGACCTGGTGCGCCAGCTCGTGGAACACCATGCGCGCCAGCTCGGCATCGGAGTAATTGATGAACGTGGACAGCAGCGGATCGCTGAACCAGCCCAGCGTGGAATAGGCCGGCACGCCGCCTATCTGGACGTCATTGCCCTCGCCGCGCAGCTCGTCGGCGTAATTGTTGGCGTCGTCCTTGCTGTAGTAGCCGCGGTAGCTCACGCAGCCGGCAATCGGGAAGCACCACTGGATCGGCCGCAGCGAGAGCTCGGGCGTGGCGACCACGTTCCACAACACGAACGGACGCGACAGTGCGGCATAGTTTTTATAGCTGGCATTGTTGGGCAGGCCCAGCTCCTGTACCGCGAAGCGGCGGATCAGCAGCGCTTTCTCGAGCCTGGCCTTGAGTTGCGGATCGGTGGCGGGATCGCCGAGCCAGTCATCGATAGGACGGGCATCGGACCACAGCGAATACTGCCCCTGCGCCGCCTGCATGTAATACTTGAACTGCGCGCAACCTGCCAGCATTGCAACGGTGCAGGCTGCCACCAGCCAATATCTGGTGCGTGTAAGCTGACGGACAAATCGGCGCATACATTACCTTCAGGTACTAACCCTTTCAACTTGGACCAGTGTATCGTAAAACGTCGGGGCGCGGCCCATGTCGGTGAGGCGCTGGCTGGTGACTTCATTGGCATTCTTGCCGTCTTTGGCTAGTTTTTTCCACCACACGGACAAGCCAACCACCAACCCCGCACGGGCTTTGTCGGTCACCCGCGCCTTGGCGATGAACGACCCGCGATCGTTAAAAATGCGCACCATTTCCCCATGGGCGATGCCGCGCGCGGCGCTGTCTTGCGGGTGGATATCGAGGTGCGGTTCGCCCTCGGCCGCACGCAAACTCTTGACGTTCACGAACGTCGAATTGAGGAAGTTGCGGGCCGGCGGAGAAATCATCGCCAGTGGATAGCGCTCTGCAAGTTGAGGGTTGCTGGCAACAGATTCGTAGGGTTCAAGGTAGGTGGGCAGCGGATCGAGGCCATCGGTCGCCATTTGCGCCGAGTAAAACTCGCACTTGCCCGACGGCGTGAAAAAGCCGCCGTGGGCAAATGGCGCCTCCGGCATATTGAGCTTTTGCCAGCCCTTTTGCTTCAGCGACTCCCAGTCGAAGTGCATGGCGCGCACATCGCTTGTTTTGAATGCTTGCGCCGCGAGCTGGTCGTCGGTCTCGGCAAAGCACGGGTCGGTAAATCCCATGGCGCGCGCCAGCAGGCGGAAGATTTCCGTGTTGGGCTTGGATTCGCCCAGCGGCGCGATGGCGGCATTATTTGCCATCATGTACAGGTGGCCGTACGAGGTGTGGGCGTCGACGTGTTCGAGCTGGGTGGTGGCGGGCAATACGATGTCGGCATAGTCCACGGTGTCGGTCTGGAATTGTTCCAGCACCACCGTGAACAGGTCATCGCGGGCAAAGCCGGCCGCCACTTTCGAGGAATCGGGCGCGATCGCCACCGGGTTCGAGTTGTACACGATCACCGCCTCAACCTGTGGCCCGAACCCCGGCGAGGCGGCGCGCAGCAAGTCGTCGCCGATGGTGGTCATGTTGATGGTGCGCGGTATTTTTTTCAGCAAGTCCGGCCGTTGCAGCGCCGCCTTATTGGTCGGGAACGAACCGCTCGACGACAGTTGCACGCCGCCCGCCGCGTGGCGCCAGGCGCCAACCAACGCCGGCAGGCAGGCGATATTGCGCACCGCGATGCCGCCACCGCGCACGCGCTGCACGCCGTAGTTGGTGCGGATCGCCACCGGCAAGCCAGCCTTGGCGGTTTGTCCGTACAGGCGCGCCAGGTCCACGACTTCTTCGGCCGTGATGCCGCAGGTGGCGGCGGTACGTTCCGGAGTCCATTCGGCCGCGCGGGCTTTCAGCTGGTCGTAACCGAGCGTGTAGTCGGCAATGTAGTCGTGATCGAGCAGGTCTTCGGCAATCAGCACGTGCATCAGGCCCAGGGCCAGCGCGGCGTCGGTGCCCGGCAGCAGTGCGATGTGCTGGTGGCATTTTTCGGCCGTGAGCGAGCGGTATGGGTCGATGGCGATCAGCTTGGCGCCGTGGCGCTTGGCTTCCTGGGCGCGGGTCCAGAAATGCAGGTTCGAAGCGATCGGGTTGCCGCCCCAGATGATGATCAGCTTGGCATTCTGGAACTGTTCCATGTCGGTGCCTACCGAGGCGCCGATCGTGTATTTATAACCGGTAAAGCCGGCGGTGGCGCACACGGTGCGGTCGAGCAGCGAGGCGCCTAACTGGTTGAAGAACCGCGACGACATCGACTCGCCCTGCACCAGGCCCATGGTGCCGCAATAGCTGTAGGGCAGAATCGCCTCCGGATCGCGCGCGGCAATCGGCGCCAGGCGGTCGGCAATCGTGCGCAACGCTTCGTCCCAGCTGATGCGCTCGAACTTGCCTTCGCCCTTGGCGCCCACGCGACGCAGCGGGTACAGCAGGCGCTCGTCGTGGTAGGTACGCTCAGTGTAGCGCGCCACCTTGGTACACAGCACGCCGGCAGTGGTGGGATGGTCGGGGTCGCCCTTGACGGCCGTTGCCACGCCGTCTTCCACGGTCACCAGCAGGGCGCAGGTGTCGGGGCAGTCGAGCGGGCATGCCGCGCGAACTTGTGTGCTTGTCATGTCTGAATCCAAAAAATGCGGTCGGCGCAAAAGTAATATGGTAAACGATTGCTGCGACGGCGACCGGCCTGCCCTGCCGCCTTGAGACCGCTCTGGATAAAGTTGACGCACCCGGGCTACAATGGTCTTTCTCGCCGCTCACAAGGCACGCGAAATTCCATATGGAGAAGCAGATGAAACTAGTTGAGCCCATCATTGCGTTTCAATCCGAAATGCAGCAGATCCGCCGTGACCTGCATGCCCATCCAGAACTCTGCTACGAAGAGCAGCGCACGTCCGACATGGTGGCCGACAAGCTGACGGAATGGGGCATTCCAGTGATCCGCGGCCTTGGCGTGACTGGCGTGGTTGGCATCATCAAGCACGGCACGTCAGACCGCTCGATCGGCCTGCGCGCCGACATGGATGCGCTGCCCATGCAAGAAATCAACACCTTCGAGCACGCCTCGCGCCATCCGGGCAAGATGCACGCCTGTGGCCACGACGGCCACACCGCCATGCTGCTGGGCGCCGCCAAACATTTGGCCGAGCACCGCCATTTCGATGGCACGGTGTACCTGGTGTTCCAGCCTGCCGAAGAAGGCGGCGCCGGCGCCAGGCGCATGATCGAAGACGGCCTGTTCGAGCAATGCCCGATGGATGCGATTTACGGCATGCACAACTGGCCCGGCATTCCGGCCGGACACATGAGCGTGGTGGAAGGTCCGATGATGGCCTCCAGTAACGAGTTCTACCTGACCATCAAGGGCAAGGGCGCGCATGCGGCGCAGCCGCACAAGGGCATCGACCCGGTAATGGTGGCAGTGCAAATCGCGCAAAGCTGGCAAACCATTGTCAGCCGCCAGAAAAGCCCGCTCGACACGGCCGTGCTGTCGATCACGCAAATCCACGCCGGCAGCGCCACCAACGTGATTCCCGATGAAGCCAAAATGTCGGGCACCGTGCGTACCTACACCTGGCCGGTACTGGACTTGATCGAGCAGCGGATGGAGGAAATCGCCCGCCATACGGCCGCAGCGTTTGGCGCCGAGGCGGAATTCCGCTTCCGCCGCAATTATCCGCCACTGGTCAACCATCCGACGGAAACCCGTTTCGCGGTGGAGGTGATGAAAGAAGTGCTGGGTGCGGACCGGGTGGACGACCAGGTGGAACCCACCATGGGCGCGGAGGACTTCGCCTATTTCCTGCAAGCGAAACCGGGTTGCTATATGTTCATCGGCAACGGCGAAGGCGATCACCGCGATGGCGGCCATGGCCTGGGGCCCTGCGTGCTGCACAACGGCAGCTACGACTTCAACGACAACCTGCTGCCGATAGGGTCGAGTTTCTGGGTGCGGATGGTGGAAAAAAGTTTGCCGCCAAGCCGTTGAGCCCCTGAGCCGCTAAATGAGATTCCCCCGTTCGCGACGGTCCGCCGACGCGGAATGACGCATTTACTGTCAGCCGCTAGCGTAATGAGTCGTCATTCCCGCGCAGGCGGGAATCCAATTTTTGCGAGCAGCCAACAACTCAACCCCGATCCGGCCCACTTCCCACCCGTACCCCCGGATTCAACTCTTCCAAGGCTACCAGCGCCGCCGAGTGATCCGCCTCCGGCAACCGCGCCACCAACGCCTCAAACCGCTCAGTCACCAGCGCCGTCACCGGCAACACCACGCCGGCGGCGGCCGCAGCGGCCAGCACATTGCGCTGGTCCTTCAACTGCGTGGCCACCTTGCCGCCGGCGACAAAATTGCGCTCCAGCATGCGCTGCCCGTGCACGTCGAGGATTTTGCTCTCGGCAAAGCCACCGCGTATTGCCGCGCGCATCGCGGCCGGATCGGCGCCGGCCGCCTGGGCCAGCAACAAGGCCTCGGCCACGATATTGATGGTGGCGCCCACGATCAGCTGATTGCACAGCTTGGCCACCTGGCCACTGCCGGCCGGTCCCACCAGGGTGGCGCGCCCCATGGCGGCAAACACTGGCGCCAACTGCTCGAAGTCATCGATGCTGCCACCGGCCATGATCGCCAGCGTTCCGGCCGCTGCGCCACCGACACCGCCCGAAACCGGCGCATCGACAAAGCGATTGCCCTGTCCTTGCAACAGCGCGTGAAACCCCTGCGCCTCGGCCTGCTGGGTGGAACTCATATCCACCCACAGCGCACCGGGCGCCAATGCCGGCAAGGCTTGCTGCAATACCTGGGCCACGACCGGTCCCGCTTCCAGCATCGAGATCACGATCCCGGCCCCGCCCACTGCGGCGGCCAGATCCCGCTGTGCGCCCGCGCCAGCAGCTTCCAGCAACTGCGCCTTGGCATGCGTGCGATTCCAGACCGTGACCGACAACCCGGCCGCCAGCAGGCGCCGTACCATCGGTTCTCCCATCAAGCCAGTACCCAGGAAAGTGATCTGCGTAGACAATGCAACTCCTCGTATAGTCAACTCGTTAGCGCGCGCCGGAAAAAAAATCCGAACACCGGTACAATCTCGGCAGCCGTATAACAACCACATACAGCACTCAATACAGCATCAACATTGCAAGGATACTATGTTCGCGAAAAAACTGATGGCAGTGGCCGTAGCCCTGGTCGTCTCCCAGGCCGCATTTGCCGATGACAAACTGATCGATTCGGTGTCGGTCGATTATGGCACCGGTGCGAAGCAACGCATGGTTCGCATCAGCGCCGCCAACGATTGGAGCAAACGGTGGTTCCAGTCGAACGGAACCCACCTGAGCGGCTACTGGGAAGCCAGCGCCGGTTACTGGCAACAGAACCAATACCGTAACATTCCGGGCCAGGAGAAAAACCTGTGGGACGTTGGTTTCACTCCGGTATTCCGCTTCCAGAACGACAATAAGAAGGGGATTTACTACGAAGCGGGCATCGGTGTACACCTTTTGTCCAGCCTATATAAAAACGATGGCAAAGAATTGTCGACTGCCTTCCAGTTCGGCGATCACATCGGTATTGGCTACGTCATGCAGAACAACTGGGAAGTTGCCCTCAAGCTGCAGCACTTCTCCAACGGCAGCATCAAGCGCCCGAACGGCGGTGCGAACTTCCTGGAATTGAAAGCCGCTTACCACTTCTGATCCGCTGGAATCGAAAGGCGCTTCTTCGGAAGCGCTTTTTTTGAGCCTGATTTTCAGTGGCGCAGACGCAAAAAAGCCCCAACCAGATCACTGGTTGGGGCTTCTTCTATATAACTAGCCTGACGATAACCTACTTTCACACTGGTTGCAGCACTATCATCGGCGCAAAATCGTTTCACGGTCCTGTTCGGGATGGGAAGGGGTGGGACCGATTTGCTATGGTCATCAGGCATTGAACTGTACGAGTCGCGTTCTAGTGAACGTTACTCAGAATCTGGAATTGGTAAGTAGTTGGTGAGTCATGCTCACCTGG
>Ga0308164_10000393_pt1 | contig 81306 bp, 74 predicted proteins | sample PhyTR2_FD_201031 | JGI IMG/M metagenome (GOLD analysis project Ga0308164, IMG submission 201031) | Phyllosphere microbial communities from UC Gill Tract Community Farm, Albany, California, United States - DLSLT.R2 | ecosystem: Host-associated > Plants > Phyllosphere > Unclassified | place: USA... | reverse complement strand
GGCCGGCTCTGGTTTTGGAATTGGCGTGGTAGTGATGTCAGCGCTCATTTTCTTTATTCTCGTGGGAGGTAAGCTAGCCTGCGGTGTCGAGGGACACCGCAGGCTAACCCCCTCACCGCCCTGCTGTGGCCTGGGCGGTGAAGGGAAGCGGGATTAGTAGAGCGCTTTGCCCGAAGCGTCTTTCAGGTTGGCTTTCCAGGAATCCTGTACCAGCTTGATGACCGAGTCAGGCATCGGCACGTAGTCCAGTTCCAGCGCTGCTTTGCCGCCGTTTTTGAAGGCCCAGTCGAAGAATTTCACGACTTCCTTACCTTTGTTGGCATCCGGCTGCACCTTGTGCATCAGGATGAACGATACGCCGGTGATTGGCCACGAGTTTTTACCAGCCTGGTCGGTCAGCACCACGCCGAAGCCCGGGGTCTTGGTCCACTCGGCGTTGGCTGCTGCGGCTTTGAAGAACTCGTCGTCAGGTTGCAGGAAGTTGCCGTCCTTGTTTTTCAGCTGGGTGTGCTGCATCTTGTTCTTTTTCGAGAACGCCCACTCGACGTAACCGATCGAACCCTTGATACGCTGCACGTTAGCGGCGACGCCTTCGTTGCCCTTGCCGCCCACGCCCACGACCCATTTCACGGCGGTGCCGGCGCCGACTTTCGATTTGAAGTCAGGGCTGGTTTTCGACAGGAAGTCCGTGAACAGGAACGAAGTGCCCGAACCGTCAGCGCGATGTACCACGGTGATGTCTTCGGCTGGCAGTTTGACGCCCGGGTTCAGTGCCAGGATTGCTGGGTCGTTCCACTTGGTGATTTTGCCCAGGTAGATGTCGGCCACCAGCGGGCCGGTCATTTTCAGCTGGCCCGGAGCGATGCCGTCCAGGTTGACCACGGTCACCACGCCGCCCATGATGGCCGGGAACTGCATCAGGCCTTCAGCGTCCAGGTCTTCCGCTTTCATCGGGGCGTCGGAAGCGCCGAAATCGACGGTCTTGGCTTTGATTTGCTTGATACCAGCACCCGAACCGACGGACTGATAGTTCAGGCCATTGCCGGTGGAGGCTTTGTAGGTCTCGGCCCATTTCGCGTAGATCGGGTAAGGGAAGGTCGCGCCGGCGCCGGTCATATCGGCGGCGGTGGCAGCGGACGACAGTGCCATCATGGCGCAGGCACCAACTACCAGGGAGGAGATCAGGTTCTTGATTCGCATTTCAAAGTCCTTTGTTATGACAGGTTAGGATGTGGCGCAGTCTACCGGCCCAATATGACAGCTTTATGACATCGCCAAAAAATCTGAAAAATCCCGCGCCGGAGGCCATGACGCCCCGTCTCTCCTATGAAAACAGGTGGTTGTGACACAGTATATGACGGGCCGATGTCATAATCGAGGGGCCGGATTCGTCATTTATGACAGGCAGTGTCACAAACTTGTCATAATTGGTCTTTACACTGTTGCAATCATTCTGCTGTGGATTTACAGGCTAGAATTACCCTATCTGCAAAGTGACTAAAAAGACATGAAGCCTGATTTGCAAACCGATGTGAACAAGAATTCCGCGTTCCTCGACCGCGAGCTGTCGCAACTGATGTTTAACCGCCGGGTGCTGGCGCAAGCGGAAGACAAGAGCATTCCCCTACTGGAGCGGCTGCGGTACCTGTGTATTGCCAGCAGCAACCTCGACGAATTTTTCGAAGTGCGCGTGGCCAGCCTGCTGGCTGCCGCCGGCACCGACGGCGTGCTGGCCACTCACCCTGCCCTGCTGGCCACCCTCTCCCGCATCAGCAGCGAATGCCACGCGCTGGTCACCCACCAATACGACATCCTCAACTCCGAAGTGTTGCCGCAGCTGGCCGTCAGCGGCGTGCACCTGGTGCGCCACAACGAGCGCACCGAGGCCGAGCGCGCGTGGGTGAAAGAATATTTCGATACCGAAGTGCGGCCGCTGCTGACGCCAATCGGCCTCGATCCGGCGCACCCGTTCCCGCAGGTGGTCAATAAAAGCCTCAATTTCATCGTTTCGCTGTCGGGCAAGGATGCCTTCGGGCGCGGCACGGCAATTGCCATCCTGAAAGCGCCGCGTGTATTGCCGCGCGTAATCCGCCTGCCCGACGACCTGTCGAACCGCGGCGGCGTGTCGTTCTGCCTGCTGTCGTCGGTGATCCACGCGCATATCTCGGACTTGTTTGCGGGACGCGAAGTGATTGCCTATTCACAGTTCCGCGTCACCCGCGACAGCGATTTGTGGGTGGACGAGGATGAAGTCAAAAACCTGCGCCAGGCGCTGAAGGGCGAGTTGCAGGGCCGCCAGTTCGGCCGGTCGGTGCGGCTCGAAGTGGCGATCAACTGTCCGCCCGAGCTGTCGCAGTTCCTGCTCGACCAGTTCGGCCTGCAGCAAAACCGGCTGTATGCGGTCAATGGCCCGGTCAACTTGGTGCGCCTGACCGAGATCATGGACCACGTGGACAACCCGGACCTGCGGTTTGCGCCGTTCTTCCCCGGCATCGCCCAAAAGCCGGGCAGCGCCGACATTTTTGCCGCGCTGCGCGCGCATGACATCCTGCTGCACCACCCGTTCCAGTCGTTCCAGACCGTCATCGACTTCATACGCAGTGCCGCGCACGACCCGGCCGTGGTGGCGATCAAGCAGACGATTTACCGCACCGGCATGAATTCGGACCTGATGGAAGCGCTGATCACGGCCGCGCGCGCCGGCAAGGAGGTGACCGTCATCGTGGAACTGAAAGCGCGGTTCGACGAGGAGGCCAATATCAACTGGGCCGACAAGCTGGAGCAAGCGGGCGCGCAGGTCGTGTACGGCGTGGTGGGCCTGAAAACCCATGCCAAGGTGGCGCTGGTGATCCGCCGCGAAGAAGGCAAGCTGCGCTACTACGCCCACCTGGGCACCGGCAACTACCACCCCACCACCACCAAGTTTTATACCGACTTCGGTTTGCTCACCTGCCACCCGGGCATCAGCCAGGAGGTCAACGAGGTATTCATCCACCTCACCAGCCTGACCAAGCCGCACCGCCTGAACCACCTGTGGCTGGCGCCGTTCGCGCTGCAAAACGAGGTCATCAAGGCGATCCGCAACGAGGCGCGGATCGCGCGCGCCGGGCGTCCGGGGCGGATTATTGTTAAGATGAACGCGCTGGTGGACGAATCGGTGATCCGCGCGCTGTACGCGGCGTCGAAAGACGGTGTCAAGATCGACCTCATCATCCGTGGCGCGTGCACCCTGAAACCCGGAGTGCCGGGGCTGTCGGAAAACATCAAGGTACGCTCGATCATCGGCCGCTTCCTCGAACACAGCCGTATCTATTATTTCCGCAACGACCTGGCGCACGACGTCATGCTGTCGAGCGCGGACTGGATGAGCCGCAACCTGTTCCGCCGCATCGAAGTAGCCTTTCCCGTGCTTGACAAGGCGCTCAAGCGGCGCGTGATTGCCGAGGGGCTGAACCCGTATTTAAAGGACAACCGGAATGCATGGGAGCTGGAAGCGGACGGCCACTACCAGCGCCGCAAGGCGCGCGGCAAGCAAGGCGGCTTCAGCGCCCAGCAACACCTGATGGACACGCTGGGAACGCCGGGCGTCCACATCGAATAACAATAACGGGCAATGCGCCGGGAGGCGCGTTGCCGGGATCTGTTTTCACCAACTTGCATCGAGGAGAAACGTATGGATCTCATTTTGTGGCGGCATGCGGAAGCCGAGGATGCGGTGCCCGGCATGACCGACCTGGAACGCGCGCTGACCGGCAAGGGCGTCAAGCAGGCGCGCCGCATGGGCCAGTGGCTCGATTCGCAACTGCCCGACAGCTGCCGCATCCTGGCCAGCCCGGCCGTGCGCACCTTGCAGACGGTGGAAGCGCTGGGCCGCAAGTTCAAGCTGCACACCGACCTGGCGCCGGGCGCCGATCCCACCGACATCCTGAAAGCCGTCAACTGGCCCGGCAACAAGGATTCGGTGCTGGTGGTGGGGCATCAACCGACGCTGGGCCAGGTGGCGTCGCTGCTGCTGGCCGGCGACGACTTCGAATGGGATATCCGCAAGGCCAGCGCCTGGTGGTTTGCCCAGCGCGAACCGGGCGACGCGGGCAGCGTGTATTTAAAAGCGGTGATGAGCGCGGACCTGGTGAAGTAACCGGCAGGTAGTTCCGTCATTCCCGCGCAGGCGGGAATCCAATGATATGAAGTCCTGTTGGCTCATGGATGAACCAACACGGCATACGGAACATTGGATTCCGGCCTGCGCCGGAATGACGGATTCACATGATCTTCCCACATTACGGCAATGCCGAATCCAGGTCGCCGCCTTAACGGCCCGTCTTGAACTTGGTGTACGTGCGCGTGATCACGCGGCGGATATCGGCCGGCACTGACTCCGGCGCCGCCATGCGCTGCTTGTCGGCGTCCGACAGGAACACCGTCTTGTTGCTGGCGATATCCTTGCGCACGAATTTCACGCTGGCCGTGTTGGGATTGGCATAAAACACCTTGTTGGTCAGGCTCGCATGCACTTCCGGGCGCATGATGTAGTTGATCCACAGGTGGGCGTTGTTCGGGTGCGGCGCGTCGGCGGGAATGGCCATGGTGTCGAACACCAGCGCGGCCGGGGTTTTCGGTACCAGCACTTCGATCACGTTGCCGTTCTTGGCGTCGAGCGCGCGCTGACGGGCGATGTTGATGTCGCCGGACCAGCCCAGCGCCACGCACACGGCGCCATTGGCCATGTCGTTGATGTAGCCGGACGAGCTGAACAGCGTGACATTGGGACGGATGGTTTGCAGCAGCTTGCCCGCCTCGGCGTAATCGGCCGCGTTTTTCGAGTACGCCGGTTTGCCCAGGTACATCAGCGCGGCCGGCAGCACTTCGGACGGCGAATCGAGGAACGACACGCCGCACGATTTGACCTTGGCCGCGTACTTGGGATCGAACACCAGGTCCCAGGCATTGGCGGGCATCGGCATGCCGCCGAGCGCCGCTTTTACCTTATTGACGTTGATGCCCACCGTGGTGTAACCCCACAGCCAGTCCACCAGGTATTCGTTGTTGGGGTCGATGCTGGCCAGCTTGGCCTGAATTGCCGGGTCGAGGTTTTTCAGGTTGGGCAGCTTCGATTTATCGAGCTTGCGCAGCAGCTTGCCTTCGATCTGCAGGCGCGCCCATTGCGCGGTGGGCACCACGATGTCGTAACCGGACTTGCCGGCCACGAGCTTGGAGTTCAGGATTTCGTTGTTATCGAAAACATCATAGCGAACCTTGATGCCGGTTTCTTTTTCAAAGTTTTTAACCGTGTCTTCCGCGATGTAGTCCGACCAGTTATAGATGTTGAGGACTTTTTCCTCTTGCGCCTGGACCTGGCCAACCGCCATCAAACCGGCGGCCACCACCAGCGCGCCAACGAACTTTCCTGCCATAACACCTCCGAGTGGGATTCATACACAAGCCGTGATGATCGGGCATGAAGCCGTTACGTGCAAGAGGTTCGTTTCGATTTTAGCCCAGCAGGTCGAACAAGGTGCCGGTGCTGCCCGTGCTGCCGGTGCCGAACAGGCTGCTGCCGGCGCCGGTTTGCGACTGCGCCGTGTACAGCGCCACCAGCGCATTGGCCTGCGCCGTCAGCGCCTTGGTCAGCTCGGCGCGCTTGGTGTTGGTGACGTCGAGCTGCTTGTTGACCTGGGTGGTTTCGCGGGCAATCACGCTGTTCTTGTCGGTGAACGCCGCAACCTTGGCGTTCATCAGGTCGGCCAGGCCCTTGCCGTCGTTGGTAAACAGCTTGGCCACCTTGAACGAATCGGCGGTGATCGCTGCCTGCAGTTTTTGATCGTCCAGCACCAGGTTGCCATCCTTGCCCTGGGTGATGCCGGCCGCTGCCAGCGCCGACGTGGAAACGCTGCCGCCGCCAGTCTTGAGCAGCATATCCATCTGCAGCGTGACCTGGCCCAGCGCCGTGTCGCCCTTGAGGGCGCCGCCTTGCAGGGTTTTCAGTTTGCCATTGAGATCGTTATAGGCGGCCACGAAAGACTTCAGGTTGTCGCCGATCTTGCTGGCATCCTGGGTAATGGTGATGTCTGCCTTGCCCTGCTTGACCAGCGTGAGGGCGGCACCGGGAATCGCCTTGTCCTTGTCCAGCGTGTTGCTGGCGCTTTTGACCTGCTTGCCGTCGACGGTAAGCATCGCATCCTGCGCGGCAGCGGTCTGTTTCAACCCGCTCTTGCCCGGCGCGCTGTCGGGATCGTAGCCGAGCAGATTTTTCAGCGCAGCGTCGCCGCTGACGCTGATGCGCATGCTGTTCGCCTCGCCGCTCTGGCCTGCAATCGACAACGACACCTTGCCGTCGTCGCCCTTCTCCAGCTTGACGTCCACCCCGGCCGCCTTGAACGCGGCAGCTATGCCCTCCGGCGTGTTGTTGCTGCTGTCGATCGTGATGGTCTTGCTGGTGGAGGTGCCGTTGGTGGTGAAACCCTGATCGCCGGCCGTACCGAAGTCGATCTTGACCGTGGTGGGTGCGCCGGTGCCCAGCTTGGTAGTGGCCGACTCGAACTCGCCGCTGGTGAGGAACTGGCCCTGCGCCAGTTGCTGGACGTCGATGGCGTAACTTCCGGCCTTGGCAGCACCGGTGGACGTGGCGGTGAGCACGGTTTTATCGGAGCTGGCGGCAGACGTGGACAGCCCGCTGCCCGTCAGCGCTGCCGCCACCGACTGGAAGCTGGCCAGCGCGCTTTGCAGCTGCCCCAGGCCCGACAGCTTGGTCTGGCTGCTGGTGAGCGCGGCGTTGAGCTTGGTGGCACCCGAATTCTGCGACATCATGGTTTGCTCGACACGCTTGTAGATGTCGGAGGTGGCCGCAGTGCTGGCGGAATTGGTCGTGGTATTGGTGAGTGCGCTGATGGCCATAGCGGGGTCCCGGCTGTGATATACCAATAGTATGCTACATGATCAATATTTCAAAGCCGTGAACAGAACCGCAATTCACCTGCAATCCTGGAATCACTACTGAAAGTCACAATCGCCCGGCTATTTTGAGACTTTACTTGCACAATTATAGTCCTGTCATTGACTTTGCAATGAGAATGGTTATCATTAGTATTTTCGTCGAATCACGGCGATGATCTTACTAACAGGACTATGATGAACCAGTACGTACCGGCCCGCACGCAACTCAAACTGAATCGACTTGCCCTTGCTGTTGCATTGGCGTTGCCCGTGCTGGCCCACGCGCAGGCAACCCAGGCGGACGCCGTGCTGCCGCAAGTGGAAGTCTCGGGCCAGAAGACTGACGCGACCGCCGGCACCTACACCATCAACCGCACCCGCTCCGCCACCCCGCTCGACATGTCGCTGCGCGATACGCCGCAATCGGTCACCGTGGTCACGCAACAACGGATCCAGGACCAGGGGATGCTCACGATTACCGACGTCATCAACAATACGGCGGGCGTCTCGGTCAACCAGTATGAAACCCACCGTGGCGGCTTCACTTCGCGCGGCTTTGATATCGACAACATCCAGATCGACGGCGTACCAACCACCTGGCAACAGCAATGGAGCGGTGGCGAAACCCTGTCCAGCCTGGCGATTTACGACCGGGTGGAAGTCGTGCGCGGCTCTACCGGCCTGATGACCGGCGCCGGCAACCCGTCGGCCTCGATCAACATGGTGCACAAGCGCGCCAGCAGCAAGGTGCTGACCGGCTCGGCCGAAGTATCGGTGGGCAGCTGGAGCGACCGCCGTGGCCTGGTGGACGTGTCCACTCCGCTCACCCAGTCCGGCAATGTGCGCGCCCGCGTGGTCGGCGAAATCCACAAGGCCGACAGCTATGTCAACGCGATCAAGACCGATGACCGCACCTTCTTTGGCACGGTCGAAGCAGACATCACGCCGCGCACGCTGCTGACGGTCGGCTTCAGCCGCCAGACCACCGATCCTGACGGCCCGATGTGGGGCGGCCTGCCGTTCTTCTACACCGATGGCAGCCTGACCAACTGGGACGTCTCGAAAACCACCAGCGCCGACTGGACCCACTGGGAAACCAGCTATAACAATGCCTACGCCAACCTCGAACACACGTTCGACAATGGCTGGAAGGTGCGCGCCACGTACTCGCGCGGCGACCGCAAATCCGACTCCGCACTGCTGTACCTGTCGGGCATTCCCGACCGCACCACCGGCCTGGGCCTGGGCGCGTTTGCCGGTTCCTACGTCACCACCACCGACCAGGACGACGCCGGTCTGCATGCCAGCGGCTCGTTCAACCTCGGTGGCCGCAAGCACGAAGCCGCGTTCGGCTACACGCACTCGAAACAGAAGTTCAACTCGAACAGCCGCTCCGCCGACTTCGGCCTGGGCGACTTCGTGGTGCCGGCCGTCGGCAACTTCAACAACTGGAATCCGGCCGCGTACCCGGCGCCCACCTGGGGCGCACAAACGTTCTACGAGCGCAGCGAAACCACCCAGGACGGCCTGTACGGCATGGGCCGCTTCTCGCTGGCCGATCCGCTCAAGCTGATCGTTGGCGCCCGCGTCAGCAAATACGAAAAATCCGGCGTCGGGCTGTACACCGCCGCGTACGACATCAAGCACGACCACGAAGTCACGCCATATGCCGGCCTGGTGTACGACATCAACCCGACCTTCTCGGCCTACGGCAGCTACACGGAAATCTTCCAGCCGCAGAACAACAAGGATTTTGCCGGTAACTACCTCGATCCGGTCGAAGGCAAGAACAAGGAAATCGGTATCAAGGGCGAGTTCCTCGATGGCCGCGTGAACGCCTCGTTCGCGCTGTTCAAGATCGAGCAGGATAACCTGGCCCAGGCGGCCGGCGACATCGTGCGTCCCGGCTCCTCGCTGCCGGAAGCGTACTATCGCGCGGCCAACGGCGCCACCAGCAAAGGTTTCGACGCCGAAGTGTCGGGCCAGCTGGCGCGCGGTTGGAACGGCAGCATCAGCTACACGCACTACACCGCCAAGGATGCCGACGGCCTGCCGTTCAACAGCATCTACCCGCGTGACCTGTTCCGCGTCTTCACCACGTACGACCTGTCCGGCCCGCTGGCTGGCCTGACCGTGGGCGGCGGCATCAACTGGGAAGGCAAAACCTACACTGCCGACCCGGCGGCACCGGCCGGCAATCCGACCAATGGCCAGATCGTGCAGGACTCGTTCGCCATGGTCAACCTGATGGCGCGTTACGAGATCAACAACAACTGGTCGGCCCAGTTCAACGTTGACAATCTGACCGACAAGAAGCACCTGACCATGTTTGCCGCGTATAACCAGATCACCTACGGCGCACCGCGCCGCGTGACGGCAGCGCTGAAATATCGTTTCTGATGTAAAACCGCGCGGATCGACGAAGCCGGAGCCTTGTGCTCCGGTTTTTTTTGCTACCCCGCTCCACACCAAGTGGCGCCGGTGGCGTATCGCTGGATGCGGGGTACGGGTGCTGCCCGCATGCGGTCCACCCGTGAAGAACCTGTTACTGGTCCTGCCACGCTGCCTGCGCCGAACCCAGCGCGCTGGCGCCGCGCGTCCAGGCCATCGGCACGCCATCGATCTGTACTGGCGGCTGCAAACGCCGGGCCGGTCCCCATTGCGTTTGTTCCAGGGCCGGCGCCCAGTCGTCGTCGTCGGCAGGCGCCAGCGGCGGGCCATCGCCGGCTGCCGGGAACGCCATCAGCAACGCTGCCGTGCGTGCCAGCGATAACCGCCCGCGCATGACCTGTTGCTGCGTCAGCTTCGCCGTCAAGCCGCGCACCACGGCCGCCGCCACCAGATAACCGGTCGCATGGTCAAGCGCCTGCACCGGCAAGGGCACGGGCTGGTTTGCGCCGCTTTCGCGCATGCCGTGCTGCGCGATGCCACAACTCATTTGCACCAGGCTGTCGAAACCGCGCCGTGCGGCCCACGGCCCGGTCCAGCCGTACGCGTCGAGGCTGACATCGACCAGGCCCGGATTGCACTGCAGGCGGAACTGCTCGCCGTAACCGAGCCGCTTCAATGCATCGGGCCGATAGCCGTGCACCAGCACATCGGCCTGCGCCAGCAGCTGCTCGAAGACGGCGCGGTCGGACGCCTGCCGCAGGTCGAGCCGGGCGCAGCGCTTGCCGATAGTCACCTCGGGTATCACGCCCGGCTCGTCCCAGTCGGGCGCATCGATACGCAACACATCGGCGCCGTAACCGGCCAGGAAACGGGTGGCGATCGGGCCGGCCAGCACCCGTGTCAGGTCCAGCACCTTCACGCCTTGCAGCGGGCGGTCCGGATGACCGACCCAAGCGCTGCGGCTGTCGCCCGGCCTGGTGTCGAACGCGATCAACGGTTCGGCCGCCAGCGCCTGGCCTTGCGGATGCGCGCGCCACTCTGCGGCCGAGCGCATCTGCGCCGCGCAACCGTTGTTGCCAACTACCGCTGCCTCCAGTGCCGCTGCCTGCCATTGCGCAACGGCATGCGCCACTGCAGCGCGATCCGGCGCGCAGCCGAGCACAGCCAGCGCCGCCCGGCGGTGGTGCGGCGCATTGGTGTGCAGCCGTATCCAGCCATCGAGCGTGGCGTAATCGCCGGCGACTGCATCCCATAATGGCGGCCGCGTCCAGCCTGCCGGATCGATCGACCAGCCGAACCACAGCGATGCCAGGCGCCGGTCCACGCGGATGGCCGCCGCAGGCCGCCCCTGGGCCAGCATCCATTCGCGCACCGCCACCGCTGCCGCGGCAACAGACGCCGCAGCAAAATCGGTCACTGCATAGTACGATGACAATGCTCCGGCGCCGGTGAATTGCACGGCCCCGGGCGCAACGTCCGGCAGGTCAAGCGCGGCGCAGATCGTGCGCAGCAGGTGATGGGTATTGGTAACCATGGAACGCTCCGTCAGTTGTCTGGCACCGAGCTTAGGACTGCGGGCATGGCGCGGTCAATCTTGATTTGAAGTGTCAATGTAGAAAGTTCGATGGTCTGGATCACTGCCACCGAAGCGCTCGCACTCTTGCAGGTGCTGCCGCAAACGCTGTATGCGAATGTCAGCCGGGGCAAGGTGCGCGCCCGGCCCGACGAGTGCGACCCGCCGAGCCTGGGTCAACCGCTGCCCGACTTGCACGCTCAGGCAGCCAGCGTGCTGGCCACGGTGACCGCAGCATTGACCGGGCAACCGCCCGCCACCCGGGCCCTGCCACAAACCGAACCGGCAACCATCGGCGCCCGCCTGGCCCGCGCATGGCACTGCGAATTGCCCAGCATCGATTTCGCGCTGTCATTGCTGGCGCACACGTGCCGGCTGCCGCCGGACGCGCCATTGATCTTGTTTGCCTTGGGAAGATGCGCCGGCTGGCTCGCGCACGCGCTGGAACAGGTGGAAACCGGGCAGCTGATACGGCCGCGCGCCCGGTATGTGGGACCGACGACTGCGCCTAGCGCAGGAATTTATTGACGGTGGCCATGGTGGCCACGTCCGGTCCCACGAACGTGAAACCGATCTTGAACTGGTCGCCGCTGAAGATGCAGTAATTGACCTTGACGCGCGTGTTCACCAACTGCCCCTTGCCGTCCATGAACAGCTCGAACGTTACCTGGCCCATGTGGCCGACGGCCAGCTTGTGGTCGAACGTGAGCGACACGCCGCTGCCGCTGATATCGATGGTCCGACCCGGTTGCGGCGGCAGACCATCCATCATCACGACTGCCTTGGCGCGCACGATCTTGCGTGCGCCTGAACGTTGATCGACTAACAATTTACCTATCCTTTGTTACGTATTAAGCATAATTGCTCATTGAAACACGTAACAATACAGCTTTATTGGATTTCGCGCAGCTTATTGAAGGCGTCGTCGATACGGTCCACGGCAATAATGGTCATGCCTTCGATCGGCTGTTTCGGCGCGTTGGCGCTCGGGATCATGGCAATCGAAAAACCGAGCTTGGCCGCTTCACGCAGGCGCTCCTGGCCGCGCGGCGCCGGGCGGATTTCACCGGCCAGCCCCACCTCGCCAAACACCACGAAGCCGCGCGGCAGCGGCTTGTTGCGCATCGACGAGTTAATCGCCAGCAGCACGGCCAGGTCGGCCGCCGGTTCGGTAATCTTGACGCCGCCCACGGCGTTGATGAACACGTCCTGGTCGAACGCGGCAATGCCGGCGTGGCGGTGCAGAACCGCCAGCAGCATCGCCAGCCGGTTTTGCTCCAGGCCCACCGACAGCCGGCGCGCATTGGGCAAGTGGCTGGCATCGACCAGCGCCTGGATTTCCACCAGCAGCGGCCGGGTGCCCTCCTGCGTCACCATCACGCACGACCCCGGCACCTGGTTATCGTGCTGCGACAGGAACAAGGCCGACGGATTCGACACGCCCTTCAGGCCCTTTTCCGTCATCGCAAACACGCCAAGCTCGTTGACTGCACCGAAGCGGTTTTTAATTGCCCGCACCAGGCGGAAGCTCGAATGGTTGTCGCCTTCGAAATACAGCACGGTATCGACAATGTGCTCGAGCACGCGCGGTCCGGCCAAGGCGCCCTCTTTGGTCACGTGTCCCACCAGGATGATGGTCACGCCCGTTTGCTTGGCGGCACGCGTCAGTTGCGCCGCGCATTCGCGCACCTGCGCCACCGAGCCAGGCGCCGAGCTGAGCGCGTCCGAATACACGGTCTGGATCGAGTCGATCACCGCCACTTCCGGCTTTAAATCGGCCAGCGTGCCGAGGATTTTTTCCAGCTGAATCTCGGCCTGCAGTTTTAAATCGCGGGCGTCGATCATCAGGCGCTTGGCGCGCAGCGCGATTTGCGCGCCCGACTCCTCGCCGCTGACATACAGCACTTTTTTCATGTGCGAGACATTGGCCAGCGCCTGCAACAGCAGCGTCGACTTGCCGATGCCGGGGTCGCCGCCGATCAGCACCACGCCGCCACTGACCAGGCCGCCACCGAGCACGCGGTCGAATTCCTCGATGCCGGTGCCGAAGCGCGGCACGTCGATGGCGTCGATATCGGCCAGCGACAGCACCGGCGCCGTTTGCGCCAGCGCCAGGTGCTGCGGTTGGGAATAGCGGTTATTGCCACCCTGTTCGATGACGGTTTCCACCATCGTGTTCCACTGGTGGCAGGCCGAGCACTGGCCGGTCCACTTGGTGGCAGTGGCGCCGCATTCGTTACAGGTAAACTGGGTTTTTGCCTTGGCCATATTACGCTTCCACCACGGCCACGCGCGGCGCCAGCGCGCACATCAGCTCATAGCCGATGGTGCCGGCGGCGGTGGCCACGTCATCGATCGGCAAGCCCTCGCCCCACAGCACCACCTGGCTGCCGATCGTGGCGCCGGGGATCTGCGTGAGGTCCACCGTGAGCATGTCCATCGATACCCGGCCCACCAGCCGCGTGGCCACGCCATCGACCAGCACGGGCGTGCCGAGCGGCGCATGGCGCGGGTAGCCGTCGGCGTAACCGCACGCCACCACGCCCACCCGCATCGGGCCGTCGGCCTGGAAGCGGCTGCCGTAGCCGACCGCCTCGCCGGCGGCAATGTCCTGCACGCCGATGATTTCGCTGCTCAAGGTCATGGTGGGACGCAGGCCGAACTCGGCTGCCGATTTGCCACCCGGGGTGCCGCCGTACAGCATGATGCCGGGACGCACCCAGTCGTTGCGCATGATCTCCTTGAGTTCGAACTGGCGCAACACGCCGGCTGAGTTGGCCAGGCTGCGCATGCCGGGCAAGCCGGCAACGCCCGCCTCGAAACGGCGAATCTGCTCGGCAACCGGCAACAGCGGATGTTCCGCTTCGTCAGCGTTGGCAAAGTGCGTCATCAAGGTGATGGAACCGACGCAATTCATGGCCACCAGGCGCGCATGGGCGGCGGCAAATGCTTCGGGACGGAAACCGAGGCGGTTCATGCCGGTATTCATTTTCAGGTGCAGGTCGAGCTTGATGCCGCGCGCGGCCAGGTCGTCCTGCGCCGCTTCCAGCCAGCCCAGTTGTTCGTTGCAATGCACTGCCGCTTGCAGACTGTAACCAGCCATGGTGTGCAAATCCTCGGGACCGAAGAAACCCTCCAATAACAGGATCGGCTTTTTCCAGCCCAGTTCGCGCAGGCGGATGGCATTGTCCACTTCGATCAGCGCCAGGCCGTCGGCGTCGGCAAAGCCGCGCATGGCGCGCTCCAGTCCATGGCCGTAGCCGTTGGCTTTGAGCACGCCCCAGGCCTTGGCGCCGGGCGTGCAGGCCCTGGCCACGGCCAGATTATGTTTCATCGATTCAATGTGAATGGTTGCAACTATCGGCCTTGGCATGGGGATTCTCTGGGCTATCTACGAAGGCGGTATTGTAACAAGTGCGTACCGAGTGTGTGCCAGGAACGGGCCGTGGCGCACCGCTCAATTCTTGGGGTTACGAACAAAGCGTGGTATAAAGCAAGCCAATATAAGCTTTCAGGCAGTCCAGAATGAATCGTGGTTTTTATACCATCATGGCAGCGCAGTTCTTCTCGTCGCTGGCAGACAATGCATTGCTCTTCGTCGCGATTGACCTGTTGATTAACATGAATTCGCCGGGGTGGATCACGCCGCTCCTGAAGCTGTCGTTCACGCTGTTTTACGTCCTGTTGGCCGCCTTTGTCGGCGCATTCGCCGATTCCATGCCAAAAGGCAAAGTCATGTTCATCTCCAACCTGATCAAGGTTGGCGGTTGCCTGCTGATATTTGCCCACGTTCATCCTCTGGTTGCCTATGCCGTGGTCGGCTTCGGCGCGGCCGTGTATTCGCCCGCCAAGTATGGCATTCTGACCGAGTTGCTGCCAGCCGAAAAGCTGGTAGCGGCCAATGGCTGGGTGGAAGGGTTGACCGTGATGTCGATCATCTTCGGCACCGTGATGGGCGGTCTGCTGGTGGGCGCCAAGCTGTCGTCGTTCCTGCTCGCTTTTGATTTCCCGCTGATCGATACCGGCATCGAAACCCCCACCCAGGCCGCGCTGTGCGTGGTGGTAGTGATCTACGCGCTGGCAGCGATCTTCAATACCCGCATTCCGGACACCGGCTGCAAGTATGGCCACCAGGAACGCAACCCTATCAAACTGATCAGCGAGTTCGCCACCTGCTGCGGCATGCTGTGGAAGGACAAGCTGGGCCAGATTTCGCTGGCCGTGACCACCCTGTTCTGGGGCGCCGCACAGACGCTGCAATTCATCGTGCTGGAGTGGGCCAATCGCACGCTTAAACTCAGTTATGAGCAGGCAACCAGCCTGGTGGGCGTGGTGGCAATCGGCGTGGCCGTGGGCGCCGTGCTGTCGGCGCGCAGCATCACGCTGCGCCGCTCGCTGACGGTGATTCCGGTGGGCATAGCCATGGGCGTGATCGTGATGGGCATGACGCTGGTGAAATCGGTGGCGCTGGCTTATCCGCTGCTGGTCCTGGTCGGCTTGCTGGGGGGCTTCTTCCTGGTGCCGATGAACGCGCTGCTGCAACATCGCGGCCACGTCCTGATGAGCGCCGGTCACTCGATCGCGGTACAGAATTTCAATGAGAACCTGTCGATCCTGACCATGCTGGCAGCGTACTCGCTGATGCTGCGCGGCCACCTGAATCTGAACATCATCATCCTGATTTTTGGCATGTTCCTGGCTGGCACCATGTTTATGATCTTGCGCCGGCACCAGGCCAACCAGCGCGAATTCGATTCGGTGTCGCTGATTGGCGAGGCCAAGCACTGATACCTAGGGCAGCAGCCCTGCCCGGCGGTTGTGCGCGGCGCGATCAGCCCAGTCATCGGGCACGATGAAGCCGCGCTGTTGTTCCACCAGCCTGTCCCCTTCTTGCCGCAACACCGCCACCATGACCGGTGCCGGTGTTTTTGCCATGTGCTCGTCGAGCGCTGCTTGCAACGCGGGCTGGTCGAGTCCATCTTCGGCGGCCACTTCCAACGGCGCCAGCCATTGCAGGCGCGGCATGATCGCATAATGCGTGCCGCCCAGCGCGGACAACTGCGCCAGCGGCAACCAGAAACCCTGGCAATGTTCGGACGAAATGCCGGGCGTGTGGCCGCGCCGCGCCTCGAACGGATAAAACAGCCAGCCCTTGACCAGCGCCTGCGCCCGGTCCACCGGCTGCGGCAACAGCGCTTGCGCGGCCGGATGCCAGGCCAGCGCCAGTTGTTTGTCAAAAATCTTGCGCATCTTGGCGCCCAGCGTGTCCGCCAGGTTGGGGCCGATAAGACCATTGAAGTCGGGGCCGGCGTCGGCAGCGTCGAGCAGATAAAACTTGGTGGCAAATTCCAGGTGCACCAGCGCAGCGCCTTCGCGCAGCAGGAAATCGAATTCACCCACCGTGTCGTTGCGGCTGGCGCGCACTTGCAGGCCGTGGGCCACCAGCGTGCCGTGCTGCGCAAAATAGAATGCCAGCAGTTTCTCAGCGTACAAGCCCAGCCTGGAATAATGGCGGTCGCCTAGCGCGGCAAGCAACGGCGCCGGATCGGCGTCGAGCGCGGCCAGCCAGGCGGCCGTGGCGGCAGTTACCGGCCCCAGCGTGGCGATGCGGCCAGCCCAGTGCGGCGCGGCCGGATCGAGCAGATCGGGCGCGTCCAGCAGCCAGGCCAGCGCGCGCACGTGAGAGTGATGCAGATGGCCCCAGCGCTGCGCGTATCGCGCCTGATACACGTCAGCGCCGGCCGGACGCTCAGTCACGGGCCGTCCGCGCCAGGCACAGGTCGCCCCAGGCCTTGGCCTTGTCTTCGGGACGGCGCAGCAAGTCGTCCGGGTGGTACGTGGCCACCACCGGCAAATTGGCGGCGCCGTAGCGCATCACCTTGCCACGTGCGGCGGGCCCCATCATCAAGCCCTTGGCGGCAAACTGGCCGAAGGTCATCGCCATGGTGGCGCCGGTGAGCGCCAGCTCGCGTTCCAGGTACGGGCGGCAAGCGATCAGTTCATCCGCGCCAGGGTTGCGGTTGGCGCCGTCGTCGGTGGCCGGACGGCATTTCACCAGGTGGGTCACATACACGTCGGCCTCGGGTTTCAGCGCGATGGCTTTGAACATATTGTCCAGCAACTGGCCAGCGGCGCCGGTGACGGCGCGGGCTTCGGCATCGTCCTCCGCCGACGGCGCGGCGGCAATGGCCAGCCAGGCGGCCTGCTGCGGGCCGCGACCGTTGACGGCATGTAAGCGCGTGGCGGCCAGCGGGCAGCGGGTGCAGGTGCTGACCGCTTCCTGCAAGGCCGGCCAGTCCATGGCGGCAATGGCCTCGTCGCTCACCGGTTCGCCGGGGCGGCGCGCCGCACGGGGCGGCGCGGCGGGCACGGTGGCCGGCACGTCGTCGAACCAGGCAGTCGATTCGTCGTCGGACGCCACGACCGGCGCCGAGGCGGGCAGCGGTGGCGGCAACGGTGTCGGTGCCCGCTCGATAACGGGCGCCGGTGCCGGCGCGGGAACCTGCACCTGTGGCGGTTCCTGCATCGGGGACGCGCTGGCGTGTGCAACAGTCTCGGCCTCGGCGGCAACCGCCTGCGCCGGCGCCAGGCCTGCATCGTCAGGCGCTACCGGTACAAACTCCACACCGGGATTGCGCAGCTTCCACAGCGCGCCGATGCCCATTTCTTCCAAAAACACCGCGTTGCGGGGCGAAATACTCATACGTCGAACCGCATCACGATGGCGTCCTCGCGTTGCTGATCGGCTGCCGGGTAATACCCTTTGCGACGACCGATCTGTTGAAATCCGTAGCGCTCGTAAATCTGCAGCGCGCGCGTGTTGGACGGCCGCACTTCCAGCAGCACCGATTCCATGCCCAGTCCGCGTGCACACGCCACGGCCTGGTTCAGCAGCAGGTGGCCCAGGCCCTGCCCCTGGCGTTCGGCTGCCACGGCCACGTTCAGCAGATGCGCCTCGTCAACGATGGCCATCAGCAGAAAATAGCCGAGCAGCGTGCCGTCCTGCGCGCGCAGCACCCAGGCCTGGTAACGGCTGTTGAGCGAATCGACAAAATTGGCCATGCTCCACGGATGCGGATACACGCGCTGTTCCAGCGCCAGCACGTCGGCCAGGTCGCTGTCCTGCATCGGCTGGTAGTTCAACCGCGCCAGGTCCCACGCCTGCTTCATGCGCCACCCTTGGCCACGTTGGCGGCGACTTCGGCCATGGTGCGGCGTTCGGCCTGGGTGTACGCCACTTTATTGCGCAAATACAGCGGCTGGGCATCGGCCGCCGTCACCGTGCGGCCGGCAGCCAGTTCGATGGCGGCCAGGCGGGCGATCTGCTCGGCATGCGGCATGATGGTGGTCAATCCACCATTTGCCACCCCGGCAAATGCCTCGGCATAGGCCGCCAAGCCGTTGCCGCAAAACACGGGCGCACCTTGCGCCTGCACCGCGGCGGGCGCCGACAGCACGGCTGGCTGCACCACGACCGGCGCGGCGCCGGCAGCGCCGGCAGCGTCGATATCGAACCGATACTGCGCCCAGTACACTTCCCCCATGCGCGCATCGAGCACGGCCAGCACGTCGGCCGCGCCGTGTTGCTGGTGGCACGCCAGGGCCATGGCGTCGAGCGTGACGACCGGCACCACCGGCAGGCCGGCGCCGAACGCCAGGCCCTGGGCCACGCCGCACGCCGTGCGCACCCCGGTAAACGAGCCGGGACCGGCGCCGAAGGCGATGGCGCTGCAATCCTTGAGCGTAATGCCGGCTTCGGCCAGCAACTCTTGGATCATCGGCAACACCGACTGGGAATGGGTACGCACGCCCGCCGAAGCGCGGCTGATGACGGTGTCGCCACGCAACAGGGCGACCGAGGCCGCCTCGGACGACGTTTCAACGGCAATAATGGTAGGAATCGTAGACATCCCGCATTTTAACCCGCCACGCTGGCGGGCGCGACCCTTCGGGCGGATGTAAAATAACGTCTTTGCCCGCCGCTCACGCTACCGCCACCATGCACAGCACCACCCTGAATACCGACAACCGCGAAGAAATTGCCGCCGCACTGGCCGGCGACCGCTGGATCGTCGCCTGCCTGTGCGCGGCCTGGTGCGGCACCTGCGAGTCGTACCGCGCCAGTTTCGAGGACGTGGCCAGCCGCCACCCCGACAAGCTGTTCCTGTGGATCGACATCGAAGACCAGGCCGACGTCGTGGGTGACCTCGACGTGGAAAACTTTCCCACGCTGCTGATCCAGCACCACGAACTGGTGGCGTTTTTCGGCACCATGCTGCCCGATCCGGCGCTGGCACACCGGCTGGTGCAGGCCCAAACTGAACTGAGCGATTCCGAACTGGCCGAACTGGCGCTCAACAGCGAGGAGCGCGCACGCTGGCAACATGCCTGCAACCTGCGTTCGCTGCTGCGCAACGCGCTGTCCTGACTACGATAATTTGAGTGGCAGGCTGCGCAGCCGCTTGCCCGTCAGCTGGAACACGGCATTGGCCACGGCCGGCGCCACCGGCGGCACCGCCGGTTCGCCCATGCCTTCCGGGTGTTCGGCGCTGGGCAGGATGATGGTTTCCACCAGCGGCGCCTGGTTCAGCCGCACCACCGGGTAATCGTGGAAATTGGTCTGCTCCACCTTGCCGTCCTTGATCGTCACCGCCCCGAACAACGCAGCCGACAGGCCGAAGATCACGCCGGACTCCGCCTGCTGGGCGATGATGTTCGGGTTGACCGCGAGGCCGCAGTCGAGCGCGCAGATCACCCGGTGCACGATAATGTCGGTGCCCGCCACCGATACCTCCGCTACCTGCGCCACGATGGTGCCGAACGACTGGTGCAGGGCCACGCCGTGCGCGCGGCCCGGCGGCGCGGTGCCGGCGCGCGCCACCGCTGCATCGAGCACCGCCAGGTGGCGCGGATGGCGCACCAGCAGCGCGCGGCGGAACGCCACGCCGTCCTGGCCGGCCGCGTGCGCCAGCTCGTCGATGAAGCTCTCCTTGAAGAACGCGTTGTGCGAATGCCCCACCGAGCGCCAATAACCGAGGGGCACCGCGCTGGCGACGATCACATGGCGGATGCGCTGGTTGGGCAGCTCGTACGGCATGTCGAACGCGCCTTCGGCCGTGGTCTTGTCGGGCCCCGCTGCGGGCAACCCCAGGTTACGCTTGAAAAACTGGTGCGACACCGAACCACCCGCCGATTTGCAGTCGAAGCCCAGCACCCGCCCTGCCGCATCGAGCGTGGCGGCAAAGCGCGCCAGCGCCGCCGGCCGGTACACGTCGTGGGTGGTGTCGTCCTCGCGCGACCAGATGGTTTGCACCGGCAGGCCGTCCAGGGCGCGGGCGATGGCCACCGCCTGCGCCACCATGTCCACATCGAGCCGGCGGCCGAAGCCACCGCCCAGCAGCGTGACCTCGAGCGTGACGTCGCTGTCGGCCACGCCCGCCGCCTGCGCCGCCGCCCTCACTGCGAAGCCGGGCGCCTGGGTGGGCACCCATACGTGTACCTTGCCGTCCCTGACCTGCGCCGTGCAATTGACCGGCTCCATGGCCGCATGCGCGAGAAACGGCGCGCGGTATTCGGCGCCGATGGTTTGCGCCACACCCGCGCCCCGGCCTTCCACCACGGCCATGTCGCCCGCCTGGTGGTACGCGTGACCCGCTTCGCGCTCGAGACTGGCGGCCAGGCCGGTGTACACCGCGTCGCTCGACAAGCCGGCGTTGGCGCCGTCGTGCCACGTGACCGGCAGCGCCAGCGCGGCCTGCCTGGCCTGCCAGTAGCTGCGCGCCACCACGGCCACGCCGGCGCCGGCGCCCGCGTGCGGCCCCACGACGGCGGAAACATCGACCACCCGCAGCACGCCCGGCATGGTCATCACCGCAGCCGCATCGACCGCGGCAACCGCGCCGCCGATCACCGGCGCCATGCGCACCGCCGCGTACACCATGCCGGGCACGCGCACGTCGATGCCGAACACCGCGCTGCCGTTCACCTTCGCTGGCGTGTCGCGCCGGGGCTGGGCGCGGCCGATCAATGTGAATTGCGGCGGCGACTTCAACCGCACCTCCCCCGGCTGCGACGTGGCCGCCGCTGCGGCCAGCGCGCCGTAGGCCAGCCGGCGGCCGTCCGCATGCACCACGTAGCCGCTGTCGGTGCGGCAGTCGGCCGCCTGCGCGCGCCACTGCGCGGCCGCCGCCGCCACCAGCATGGCGCGCGCCGTAGCGCCCGCCTCCCGCATCGGCAACCACGCATCCTTGACGCTGGACGAGCCGCCGGTGATCACCAGGCCCAGCTCGCGCGCCACCTTCCCCACCAGCCAGTGCGCCGTCGCTTTCAACATGCCGTGATCGTCGGGATGGAAGGGCAAGCCGTCGCGCAGCATGGCGACGTTGCCGAAGATGGAATCGGGCGGGGCCTGCACCAGCCGCACCGCGGACAACGGCACGTCGAGCTCCTCGGCGACCAGCATCGGCAGCGCGGTGTGCACGCCCTGCCCCATTTCGCTGCGCGGCATGGCGAGGGTGACGGTGTCCGGCGCCAGCGTCAGCCAGCCATTGAGGGCGATGGCGCCGTTGGTCAGTGGCAGCGGGTGCGCGCCGTGCAGACGCTGGCGGGCGGGCATGAGGCCCCATCCCACCACCAGCGCGCCCACGACGGCAACGCCGCCAAAGAGGAAGCGGCGGCGCGATGGAACAGGTGGCGTCATGCGGTCTCCTTGATTCGTTGAAGGCTACCCCGGCCGGCGTGCTGCGCCATGTGGGGTCCGTCCGGCCGGGTCAGACCCCGGCCGGCAGTGCCGGTTGCCAGCGCGCCAGCAGGTCGGCCGGCGCCAGCGGCCTGCTGTACAGGTAACCCTGCGCCAGGCGGCAACCGTGGCGCAGCAGGAACGCGGCCTGTTCCTCGGTTTCCACGCCTTCGGCGATCACCGACAGGTTCATGCTTTTACCCAGCTGAATGATGGCAATTGCGATCGCTTCGTCGTTAACGTCGGTGGAGATATCCTTGATGAACGAGCGGTCGATCTTCAGCGTTTGCACCGGCAACTGCTTCAGGTACGCCAGCGACGAGTAACCGGTGCCGAAATCGTCGATCGCCAGCGCCACGCCGATCGAGTGCAGGTCGTTGATGAACACCATGGCGTCGCCCGTGTTCATGATCACCGACTCCGTCACTTCCAGCTGCAACCGTTGCGGCGCCAGGCCGGTGTCGCGCAATATGTCGCCCACCAGCGTGACGATGCTGCCGCGCTCGAACTGCCGCGCCGACAGGTTGACGGCCATCTTCGGCACATGCAGCCCGGCGTCCTGCCAGCGCCCCATCTGCCGGCACGACTCGTGCAGCACCCACTCGCCCAGCTGGTTGATGAAGCCTGTGTCCTCGGCCAGCGGAATAAAGCGCACCGGCGGCACCAGCCCCAGTTCCGGATGGTTCCAGCGCACCAGCGCTTCCACGCCGATCAGGCGGCCGGTATCGATTTCCACCTGCGGCTGGTAGACCAGGAAAATCTCGTTCTTCTCGATCGAGCGGCGCAGATAGGTTTCCAGGCGCAGCCGTTCCACGCCCTCGCCGGTCATCGACGGCATGTAGAAACTGTAGCCGTTGCGCCCGCGCGCCTTGGCCTGGTACATGGCTACGTCCGCGTTGCGGATCAACATGTTCAGGTCGCCGGCATCGTCCGGGAACAGGCTGATGCCCACGCTGCAGGTGACGAACAGTTCGTGACCGGCGACCTGGAACGGCTGGTCGAACATCTGCACCAGCTTTTCCGCCACCTGGGCCGGGCCATACTGGTTGCTGACGTTTTCCAGCAGCACGATGAATTCGTCGCCGCCCAGGCGCGCCAGCGTATCGCCCTCGCGCAGGCGGTCGAGCAGCGCGCGCGCCACCTGCTTGAGCAGCTCGTCGCCAATGTGATGACCCAGCGTGTCGTTGACGTTCTTGAACCGATCGAGGTCGATGAACAGCAGCGCCAGTTGCTCGCCGTCGCGGGTGGCGCGCTGCAGCGCATGCTGCAGGCGGTCGTTAAACAGCAGGCGGTTGGGCAGCGATGTGAGCGGATCGTGGTGTGCCAGGTGGTCGAGCTTTTCCTGCGACTCCTTGGCGCGGGTAATGTCGCTGAACACGCCCACGTAATGGGTGGCGCGGCCGGCGCTGTCGCGCACCGCGCTCACCGTGAGCCACTCGAGGTAGACGTCGCCGTTCTTGCGGCGGTTCCACAACTCGCCTTGCCAGAAACCGGTGTCCATCTGCTCGCGCCACATCTCGTCGTAAAAACTTTGCTCGTGGCGCCCGGAGCGCGTGAGCGTGTAATCGTGGCCGATCGCATCTTCCACCGTGTAGCCGGTGATCTGCGAGAACGCCGGGTTGACGGTGACGATGGTGCCTTGCGCGTCGAGCACCACCACGCCGTCGGCAATATGCTCGATCACGGTGGCCGACAGCCGCAGTTTTTCTTCCGCTTCCTTGCGCGCGGTAATGTCGGCATACACCCAGATGCTGCCCTCGTTGGCGCGCTTGTGGTCGAGCGCATAGCCGCTCACCATGCACCAGAACGAGCTGCCGTCCTGGCGCAGGTAATGGCGTTCTTCGTTGAAGTAATCGCCTTCGGCCAGCGATGGGTACTGGCGCACGCCGGCCGATTCGTAGTCGAACGACGTCGGGAACAGCATCGAGGTCGAGCAGCCGATCATCGCGCCCGGCTGGTAGCCGAACAATTCCTCGCAACGGCGATTGGTCGACACGATGTGGCGGTTACGCACGAACATCACGCCGAACATCACGTTGTCGAGAATCGCGCTTTGCTCGGCCAGCAGCGCCTCGATCCGCATTTCGTTGAGTTTGCGCTCGCTGATGTCGGCCATGATGCCGTCCACCCACGGCAGATTGTGGTCGTCGCCGGCCTGCGGCTGGCCGTTTTCCGCCAGCCAGCGCTCGGTGCCCGAGGCATCGGTAATGCGGTACTCGATCTGGTAGGGCCGGCCGTTGACGATGGCGTCGGCCACGGTGCGACGGTGGCGCTTGCGGTCTTCGGGAGCGATCAAGTTGGTCCAGGCATCGGTCGTGCCGCGCAAAAACAGCGCAGCGGGGTAACCGGAAATTTCTTCGATGGCATCGGACACGAATTCGATCGGACCGTCGGGACGGAAACGGAACACCGCGCCCGGCACCTGGGTGACGATGGTACGGAAGCGTTCCTCGCGCTGGCCGATATCCTCGAACAGGTGTTTGATCGCCACCCGCATCTGCTCCAGCTGCAGGGCCAGGCGGCTCAGTTCGTCACGCCCGCGCACTGTCAGCTGGGTATCGAAGTCGCCGCGCGACAGGCGATCCGAGAAGCCGGTCAGCTTGCGCAGCGGCCGGATCAGGCGCGCATTCAGGAACAGCACGATCAACAACAGCGACACCATCAGCTGGCCGGCCAGCACCAGCACGTACGACCATTGCTTTTCGCGCAAATCCTGCTGGCTGCGCGCATCGTCCATCTCGACCGTGATGCGGCCGATGCGTTCGCCGCGCACGGTAATGTCGCGCTCGGCGCGGTAGATATTGCCTGCCGGTTTGCGCGGCGAGTGGACGTGCATGAACTGGGCATCGGCCTGCCCCACCACTTGCACTTGCACCACGGATTTGTCGCGCATGACGGACTCGACCAGCGAATGGGCTGACTCCGCGTTCATGTTCCACAGCGATTCCTGCATGCCGAGCGCGAGAATGTCGGCGTTGCGTTGCAGCGATTCGTTGAGCGCGATGCGCGCCGATTCCTTTTCGTGCACCCCGATCAATACATAGCTGCCTATGGCGGCCGGAAACACCAGGCCGCCGAACACGACCAGCAGCAAGGCGCCGTAAATGGAGGAACGCGACAGGCCGTACAGGGCGGTCTGCAACCGTTGCAATGCGCCGGTCATGCGACGAACAATGGCGTTACGTTAGCAAAAAGAAAAGGCATCGTCGTCGAAAAGGGTAGCAGAAAGACTGTGAATAATTACTCTCCAGAATTATGCACTTAAACGACTGCAAATAAGCGGTCGGCCAAGCAAAAAACGCGGCAACAGGCTAATATCGCGGCTCATTGTCAACAGAGAAAACCGCCATGACCACTTTTTCGATCTATTCCGCTTCCATTCCAGTGTTCAAGCAGATTCTGAACAGCCTGCACAACATCCTGGACAAGGCCGAAGCGCACGCGGCTGACAAGAAAATCGATCCTGCCGCGCTGCTGCAGTTCCGCCTGTTCCCGGACATGCTGCCGTTCACGCGCCAGGTACAGATTGCCTGCGATTTCGCCAAGGGCGCCGCCGCCCGCCTGGGTGGCCTGGACGTGCCGTCGTACGACGACAAGGAAGCCACGTTTGCTGAACTGAAAGAGCGTATCCAGAAAACCCTGGCCTACATCGACAGCGTGCCGCAAGACGCCATCGAAGGCAGCGAAACGCGCGCCATCACCACCGGCAGCGGCGAGAAAACCAAGCACTTCACGGGCCAGACCTACCTGTTCCACTACGCGCTGCCGCATTTCTTCTTCCATGCCACGACCGCCTACGACATCCTGCGCCACAACGGCCTGGACGTGGGCAAAAAAGACTACATCGGTACCTATTAATCCGACGTTATTTATTCCGGCGCGGGTAACCCTGCGCCAGGATGCGCTGCCACACCACTTCCTTTTGCTCGGCCGTCATCGACACCCAGTGCGCCACTTCGACCACCGTGCGGCCGCAGCCGCGGCAGACGTCGTCGAACGTGGTGGAACAGACCGCCACGCACGGCGTGTCGGGGCGTTCCGGCAAGTCGTCATGACTTCCAGCGCTCATGCCTTTTCCTGCATCAGCTTGTCCCAGCCGTCGTGGCCCAGGGCGCGGATGGTTTCCATGTTTTTCTCGAAAATGTCGGACGCTTCCGGGAACGCTTCCACCGCGCGGTCGATGCTCTCTTCGCGCAGCAGGTGCAGGGTGGGATACGGCGTGCGGTTGGTGTAGTTTTCGATATCGTTTTTATCGGTATCGGCAAACTGGTAATCGGGGTGGAAGCTGGCCACCTGCAGGATGCCGTCGAGGTCCATGTCTTCCAGCGCGGCGTCGGCCACGTCGAGAAATTCGTTGTAGTCCTCGAAGTCGGTCAGCGCTTTGGGGTGGATGATCAGCGTGGTGTCGAGCTTTTCCGGGTCCGCTTCGGCCAGGTGCTCGAGTTCCTCCATCAGCTTTTCCAGCAGCGCCTCGGGCGTCTCGGCCTCGCACACCACGTAGCGGATTTGTTTTTTGACATGCACCGCTTTGGCAAACGGGCACAGGTTCAAGCCGATGACGGCTTTTTCCAGCCAGTGGGTGGTCTCGGCAACGATAGCGTCGTGATCGAGGGCGGGTTGACTCATGGTGCTTTCCTTAAATTACGCAGTGCAAAGGCTCGATTGTACGCACTCTTGGCCCGTGCCGATACTTCATGCAAAGTGTCGCGATCACATCCTTAACTTCCGGCAACTATTCCATATAATGAAGTCATGTGATTGACATATTCCTTGACGCGATCTCGCGAGCTTCGTACACTCCACGTTTATTTCATGGTCCACTAGATGTTGTTTTATCAACAGCGATGGAAAACTATGCAAGCACGCACACGTAATACAGTGGCCCTGGCCGCGCTCCTGGCCCTGCTGGCGCCGCTAGCCAGCCACGCCGACGAGCTCGACCTCGATGATGCCAACGTTCTCACGCCCATCACCGCCACGTCGCTCGGCACCATGCCCGTCTTACCCAAAACTTCCGCACTCGACGTCGCCGCCTCGCTCAAGGCCAGCAAGCCGGCCCGGGCCGACGACGAATACCACGAAAAAGATCTTTGGGGCCGCATCCGCAGCGGCTATGCAATTCCCGACCTGAACAGTGAACTGGTCACCCGCAACACCACCTGGCTCAGCACCCGCCCCGAACACATCGCCAGCACCAGCGCGCGCGCTTCGCTCTACCTGTTCTACGTGGTGAGCGAACTGGAAAAGCGCGGCATGCCGACCGAACTGGCCCTGCTGCCGTTTATCGAATCGGGCTTCAACCCGCAGGCGCTGTCGCGGGCCAATGCCGCCGGCATGTGGCAGTTCGTGCCGGGCACGGGGCGCGACTTCAACCTCAAGCAGGACGCCTTCAAGGACGAGCGCCGGGGCGTGATGGAGTCGACCGACGCCGCCCTCACGTACCTGCAACGGCTGTATGACATGTTCGGCGACTGGCAGCTGGCGCTGGCCGCCTATAACTGGGGCGAAGGCTCGGTGCAGCGCGCCGTGGCCCGCAACCGCGCCGCCGGCAAGCCCACCGACTTCGAAAGCCTGTCGCCGCTGATGCCGACCGAAACGCGCGAATACGTGCCCAAGCTGCAGGCGATGAAAAACGTGATCGGCAACCCGAGCCAGTACCGCGTGAGCCTGCCGATCATCGACAACACGCCATACTTTACGGCCGTGGATAAAACCAGCGACATCGACATGACCATCGCCGCCCAGCTGGCCGAGCTGTCGATGGATGAATTCAAGGCGCTGAACCCGCAATTCAAGCGCCCGGTGATTACCGGCGACGAGCAGACCAAGATCCTGCTGCCCAAGGAAAACGCCGACAAGTTCCACCTGAACCTGGCGCAATGGGGCAAGGAATTGTCTACCTGGACCGTGCACAAGATTACCAGCGCCAAAGAAAATATCACCTCGCTGGCCTCGCGCTTCCACACCACGCCCGACGTGATCCGCCAGGCCAATAACCTGCCGCAACGTTCGCTGCTGAAAGCCGGCTCCACCATCCTGGTGCCAAAAATTTCCACTGGCACCTACACCGACATCGCCCCGGAAGTGGCCGACAATGCCACCATTGCGTTCGAAGCCGAGCGCGCCGTGAGCACGTCGCGCTACAAACGCGCAGGCGCCAATGCCGGCAGCAAGTCCGGCCCCGTGTCGCTGGTGAAGGCACGCGTGTCGCGCGATGCCGCCAAGACCAAAAACCGCCGCAAAAGCAATTAATTAGCGGCCCACATTCCGGCAGGCCGCGCCACGCCTCGTGGCGCGGCCTGTGAAGAATTGTTGCAGTCGCGGCGGACACGCCCTACAATCTCGGACTTGCGTGTCCGGCAATAGCCAACCACACAGTACAAAACAACCCCCACTGCCGTCGCCCTGCCAGCTCAACGAGCCAGCACGGGGGCGCAGTCGCAATTGGAGTCATTATGGCGTTCCTGCAAGGCAAAAAAATCCTCATCACTGGTTTGCTGTCGAACCGTTCCATCGCTTACGGTATCGCCAAGGCTTGCCACCGCGAAGGCGCCGAACTGGCGTTCACCTATGTGGGTGAGCGCTTCAAAGACCGCATCACCGAATTCGCTGCCGAATTCGACAGCAAACTGGTATTCGACTGCGACGTAGGCAGCGACGAGCAAATCGACGCGCTGTTCGCCGACCTGGGCAAAAGCTGGTCCGAGCTGGACGGCCTGGTGCACGCGATCGGCTTTGCCCCGCGCGAAGCGATTGCCGGCGAGTTCCTCGACGGCCTGACGCGCGAAAACTTCCGCGTGGCCCACGACATCTCGGCCTACAGCTTCCCGGCCATGGCCAAGGCCGCGCTGCCGCTGCTCAAAGACGGTTCGTCGCTGCTGACCCTGTCCTACCTGGGCGCCATCCGCGCCATCCCGTACTACAACACCATGGGCCTGGCCAAGGCCTCGCTGGAAGCATCGGTACGCTACCTGGCGGAAAATCTGGGCAAGAAAGGCATTCGCGCCAATGGTATCTCGGCCGGTCCGATCAAGACGCTGGCCGCTTCCGGCATCAAGGACTTCGGCAAGCTGCTGGGCTTTGCCTCGTCGCACGCGCCGCTGCGCCGCAACGTCACCATCGACGAAGTGGGCAACACCGCTGCCTTCATGCTGTCGGACCTGGCCTCGGGCATTACCGGTGAAATCACCTACGTCGACGGCGGCTTCTCGCACGTGATGGGCCTGAACGCGGAAGATTACCTGTAATCTTGCCGTAATCGCCAACCCGGAAGCGCATGTTGGGCGCTTCCGGCGTCATTCATACTGTATACCTGTACAGACCGTCACAAGTACTGTATAGTCTCATTTGTGCGCTGCAATGAGCGCGTCGCAAATCAAGCAGCGGCGCCGATTGTTCAGCCAAGATTTATTAGCAGCTACGCAGCCCTTGCGCATCATCCTGATGTCGCTAAAGCCCTCCCGCCTCTGGTGTCGCACCTGACACCGTCCCGGCGCAAAGCTTTTGTGCCGAAATTTCTTTCGATTTTGATTGAGTCATTTCGTTTTGGTAGGCGTTGCTATTTCGCGTTCCGTTTATGCGTGAACGCAGATTTTTACGAAAGAACAGCATGACATTTGAAGCACTTGGTCTCAACACGTCCATCATTAAAGCCCTGACCGATTCCGGCTACACCGCGCCAACGCCGGTGCAGCAGCAGGCTATTCCTGCGGCCATCGCAGGCAAGGACTTGTTGGTATCTTCGCAAACCGGTTCCGGCAAGACCGCAGCATTCATGCTGCCGTCGCTGCACCGTTTGTTCGCGGTCGAGCCGGCAGCTGCCGGCAAGACGCCAAACCAGGAAATGCAAGCCGCCCGCGCCCGTGGCGAACGTCCACGCTTCAAGGCTGCCCAGCCAAAGATGCTGGTACTGACCCCTACCCGCGAACTGGCCCTGCAAGTAACCACCAACACCGACAAGTACAGCGTCAACCTGCGCCGTATTAAAGCTGTCTCGATCCTGGGCGGCATGCCTTACCCTAAGCAGATGCAACTGCTGGCCAAGAATCCTGAAATCCTGGTAGCCACCCCTGGCCGCCTGATCGACCACATGGAATCGGGCAAAATCGACTTCTCGCAACTGGAAATCCTGGTGTTGGACGAAGCCGACCGCATGCTGGACATGGGCTTCATCGACGACATCGAAAAAATCGTCGAAGCCACGCCATCGACGCGCCAGACCATGTTGTTCTCGGCCACCCTGGACGGCGTGGTGGGCAATATGGCCCGCCGCATCACCAAGGATCCGCAAGTCATCCAGATCATCAGCGCTGCCAACAAGCACGAGAACATCACCCAGACCGTGCACTTCGTGGACGACCTGTCGCACAAGAATCGCCTGCTGGACCACCTGCTGCGCGACGAGTCGCTCGACCAGGCAGTGGTGTTCACCGCCACCAAGCGTGACGCCGACACCATCGCCGACCGTCTGAACATCGCCGGCTTCTCGGCTGCCGCACTGCACGGCGACATGCACCAGGGCGCGCGTAACCGCACGCTGGACAGCCTGCGCCGCGGCCAGGTGAAAATCCTGATCGCCACCGACGTTGCCGCCCGCGGTATCGACGTGCCGACGATCACCCACGTGTTCAACTACGATCTGCCGAAGTTCCCGGAAGATTACGTCCACCGCATCGGCCGTACCGGCCGCGCCGGTCGTAACGGCCAGGCGATCTCGCTGGTCAACCACGCCGAAGGCATGAACGTCAAACGCATCGAACGCTTCACCAAGCAGCTCATTCCGGTGAACGTGGTCGAGGGCTACGAGCCGAAGAAATCGGGCATGGCCCCACGTTCGACCTCGCGTCCGGGCGGCTGGAAACCAGGCGACAACCGTGGCGGCGCCAAGCCAGGCCAGCGCAGCTTCAGCAAACCGGGCGCTCCGCGCAAGGAAGGCTCCACCGGCGGCGGCTACAAGGGCAGCAACCCGCGCAGCACCGACGGCGCGCGTCGCAGCTACGGCGATCGTTAATACCGATACCGCTTGATTAAAAAGGCCACCAGAGCGATCTGGTGGCTTTTTTTTATCTCGCACGACCAATGCCGGGCTTCGACGCCATCCGGTACAAGTACGCATATGGCAGGAAGTGGGGCCGGGTTATGCAGGTGGGTGACGCGACCGACGGCTTTTGGGCTACCATGCGTGTCATGTCCGCCCTCCCCTTGAAAGCGCCCTCCTTGATTGCCCGTTCCCTGTCCCTGTTGGTCCTCGGCTGGTGGCTGGTTTGCACCATGCCCGCAGCAATCGCCGCGCCCACCGCCCGGTCCTTGCTGGCGCAAGCCCGACTGGCCGTAGGCGGCGATGCCTGGCGCGCCGTCAAAACCCAGCAAACCCAGTTCGTGCGCAGCTACCAGGACAGCGAAGAAGCAGGCAGCAGCGATCTCGATTTCGCCACCGGCCGTTATGCGCAGCGTATCCCGGCATCGGCCGTGGCACGGCAAATGTCGCGCTCGGACGGCCGCGACTTCTGGCAGCAGCGCATGGGCCGCGTGGAAAAACTCGATGCGGACAACCCCAACCCGGAACAGTACCTGCGGCGCCAGTCGTACGGCTGGTGGTTCGCGCACGGCAAGGCGCGCCAACTGACGCTGCTGGCGCCGCGCCGCCACGACGGCGTCGATTACGCCGTCGTGCAAGTGACGCCGCAGCGCGGCAATCCGTTCGACTTCTGGATCAACACCGCCACCGGCCGGGTGGAGCGGCGCCAGGAAGCGGTCGACGGCAAAACCCTCACCATCGACTACCGCGATTTCCGCCGCGTGGGCGCGGTCACGCTGCCCTACGAGGAGCGCACGCGCGACGCCCGCGACGAACGCGATGAAGACGTGCTGCGCATCACCGCCATCACACTCGACCGCCCGGCCCGCGACCTTGATTTTTCGCTGCCGGCGCCGGCCACCATCGTCGGTTTCAACGCCGGCAAGCGGTCGGTGACGATTCCTTTCGAGCCGTGCCAGGCGCATATCTGCGTGGCGCTCACGCTGAACGGCCAGGGGCCGTTCCGCTTTATCCTCGACACCGGTGCGCGCAACGTCATCAGCAACAAGCTGCACCGCCGGCTGCAGTTGCCGGTGCAAGGCGTGGCGGTATTGTCGGGCATGGGCGAATCGCGCGAGCGCGGCATGCTCACCACCGTCCAGCAGCTCGGCCTGGCGGGCCTGACGCTGGAGAGGCAGGCATTCTTCACCAGTCCCACGCTCGACAACCTGCCCATCGACGGCACCATCGGCTACGAATGGCTGGCACTCACGCCCACCCGTATCGATTACGCAGCGCGCCAGATCACGTTTTACGATCCGCAGGATTTCGTCTATCGCGGGGCCGCCACGGCCATCCCCCTCACCTTCCACGACCGCACGCCGCAAGTGCCCGCCAAGCTCGACGGCCTGTCCGGCATGTTTACCATCGACACCGGCAGCGACTATTCGTTGACCATGAACCAGTCATTCGTGGAGCGCCACGGCCTGGTGGCAAAGTACGGCGCCGGCGACGTGGTCCAAACCGCGCAAGGCATCGGCGGCAAGAGCCGGGTACTGGCCACGCAGGGCAAGCTGTTCGAAATCGGCGCCGTGCGCATCGTCGATCCCACGCTGGAACTCTCCACCCACGCGGGCGGCCTGCTGAAAGGCGACGCCATCGCCGGCAACATCAGCAACGGCATCCTGCGCCAGCTCGACATCGTGTTCGACTACCAGGGTGGCAAGCTGTACCTGTCACCCAACAACACTTCGGGGTCAGTGCCGACAATCGGACATTTTTGAACTTATACCTTGAAGTGCAATTCACTAAATAAGTTCCTTGATGTCCGAATGTCGGAACTGACCCCAAATTTTACGACCTATGCAAACGACAACAAAAACAACCACCGAGCCATTTTCCGGCTACCAGAAAATCGTCGTGGCGATGCTGGCCTTCCTGCAGTTTGCCGTGATACTCGACTTCATGATCATGTCGCCGCTGGGCGCGGTGATCATGCCGGCGCTTGCCATCGGCCCCAAGGAATTCGGCCTGGTGGTCTCGGCCTATGCGTTCAGCGCCGGTATTTCGGGACTGCTTACGGCCGGCTTTGCCGACCGCTACGACCGTAAAAAGCTGCTGCTGTTCTTTTACACCGGCTTCATTCTCGGCACCGTGTGGTGCGGGTTGGCGCAAAGTTTCGAATCGCTGGTGCTGGCGCGCGTGGTGACGGGATTGTTTGGCGGCGTGATCGGTTCCATCGTGCTGGCAATTGCCACCGACCTGTTTGCGCCGGCCATGCGCGGGCGCGTGATGGGAGTGATCCAGACCGCGTTTGCGGCCAGCCAGGTACTCGGCATTCCGATCAGCATTTACCTGTCCAATCACTGGAACTGGCACGTGCCGTTCCTGGCGCTGGCTGCGTTCGGCCTGCTCGGTGGCCTGCTGGTGGCGTGGCAGATGGAACCGGTCAATGCGCACCTGGGCAAGCCGCAGGAACACAGCCCCTGGGCGCACCTGTATCACACGGTGAAAGTGCCGCGTCACCTGCTGACGTTTGCCACGACCGCGTTGCTGACCACGGGCGGGTTCATGCTGATGCCGTTCAGCAGCGCCTACATCGTCAACAACCTCGGCATCGACATGCACCACCTGCCGACCGTGTACCTGGTTACCGGCATCTGCACCATCTTTGCCGGGCCGATGATCGGGCGCGTCGCCGATCGGCGCGGCAAGTTTCCCGTGTTTTTGTTCGGCACCATCGTCTCGATGGTGACCGTGGTGGTGTACACGCACCTGGGCCGCATTCCGCTGGTGGCGCTGATCGCGCTCAATACCATCATGTTTGTGGGGATTTTCTCGCGCATGATACCGTTCCAGGCCATGGCAGCCTCGATCCCGCCCGCTACCCAGCGCGGCGCCTTCAATGCCATCAGCGCGTCGCTGCAGCAACTCGCTGGCGGCGTCGCCTCGGTGGTGGCGGGCCATATTGTCAGCCAGGGTGCCGACGGGCGCCTGGTGCATTTCGATGTGATCGGCTACGTCATGGTGGCGACGTCGCTCGGCTCGCTGTTCCTGGTACGCCGGCTCGACCAACGGACGCCGTCACACACTACTGCTGCCTGATCAACGATATCGCTCGTTTATCTACATGTAAATCACATATAAAGCGCTCAATAAAGTTGCCGCATGGAATTATTTCATTCTATAATGCTGGGGAGTAATACGATTAACTACATCTCGAAATGGAGTAAGTGCATGAACCCCAGGAATATGGATGCAGCCTGCTTGCGCGCCCTGCGCCGTCGCGGCCACTCGGATGCGAGCATCGTCGCCATGAGTCCGGAAGAAGCATTTTGTGAATATTGCGCCTACCACGGCATCATGAACCTGCAACCGAACACCTTGCAAATGCTCGACAAGCTGCGCGAGGCGCCGCCACGCCAGTACGCCAGCAACTAGGCGCCCCGGCGGCCGTTTTTTCAAGGCGAAAAAAAACCACCTGGCGGTGAACCGCAGGTGGTTTTTTGTGATGGGCGCGACCGGAAATTAGCGGTAAAACGCGGCCACGGTGCCTTTCAGCTTGATCAGCATCGGGTTACCGCGGCGATCGACTGCCTTGCCGGCCGGAACCTTGATCCAGCCTTCGCTGATGCAATATTCGTCGACATCGGTGCGTTCCTTGCCGTTGAAGGTAATGCCAACTTCGTGTTCGAACACGGCGGCGACGTGGTGCGGGCTGCGCGGATCGATCGACAGGCGATCGGGCAGCGCAGGCTGTTGCGATTGGGGTTGAGTAGTATCGTTCATCCCATAATTATATCAGCTGGTTTTGAAGATCAGCTGTGCTGCGCGCTGCAATTTGGGGTACACCATCGGCACCGTCAGCATGGTGCTGGCAATGGCCATCAGCAGCAGCGCGGTGAAGGTTTCGTTGGTGATCAGCCCCTTGTCGAGCAAGATGTTAGAAAAAATAATCATGATCAGCGCCTTGGTCTGCAATAGCCAGCCGATGATGGACGCCTCGCCGGGCCCCCACTTCAAAATTCTGCCGGCAAGGTGCGTGCCGATCAGCTTGCCTGACAGCGAGGCCGCCAGCAGCACGGCCGCTGCCACGAACACGGCCGTACCACCTACCGCCCAGTTGGTGCGCAGGCCGGCGCTGAGGAAGTACACGGGCATGATCGTGATCAGCACGGTCTGGCGCATGAAATCGAGCCGTTGCTGCGCGAACCAGTGGGCATCCATCACGGCGCCGGCCAAGAACGCGCCCACCATGTAGTGCAGGCCGGCCCAGTCGGCCGAGAACGCCACCGCCACCAGCCAGATCAGCGACACGAACCAGCGGTCGCGCTCCTCCAGCCGCCGCATCAGCCACCGGAACAACCGGGTCGCCACCACGAACACCACGAAAAATCCCAGCTGGCGCGACACGCGGTCCCAGTCGAGCATGATCACCGCCAGCACGGCCCAGATCGCAATATCGTCCAGGCTGGCGTAGCGCAGGATGCGCTGGCCGATGTTTTCGCGCAGGATCTCCAGCTTTTCCATCAGCAAAATCAGGATCGGCAGCGCCGTCACCGCGCACGCCATGCCCACGCCCAGCACGAACTGCCACGACTGCGCCCTGGGGCCGATCCAGCCCGCAAAGCCCAGCATGCCGGCGGCCGCCACACAGCCGAACAGCAGCGGCGTGCCCAGCGCCAGGCTGGCGGTGATGGTGCTCTCGCGCCGGTGCTGCCAGGCTTTTTTGAGGTCCAGCTCGATCCCGGCCAGCATCACGAAGATCATCACGGCCCACCAGGCGATGCCGTTCAGCGCCTGCACCACCTGCGGGTTGAACACGAAAATGTAGTACTCGGGATACGCCCGGCCCAGGATGCCCGGCCCCAGGATCACGCCGGTGATGATCTGCACCACCACCAGCGGCGCATAATAGTCGGTGCCGCCCACGCGCCAGATCAGGAATGGCACGGTGAAAATGAGCAGCATTGCAATCAAAAATATTTCGGTGGTCCCCATATGCATCGCTGCGTCTCCATTGTTGTTTTGGCGGTCTTTGAAAACGTTATCATAGAATTTCTTGCGTGGCGAATAAATCGTCGATATACTTGATTACTCAAACATCAATCAACAAATAATCAACAACCAAGTACGGAGATTGCAATGGAAAATACCAGCCAGCAAGAGCAGCCTACAGTGACGCCCAGCCTGGAATTCACGTTGCGCCTGGCCCGCGCGCAGGCGACGCTGGTGCGCCGGCTCGACCAGGTGCTGGGAGGTTATCACGGCATCAGCTTCAACGACTTCATGCTGCTGCATTACCTGAACCGCGCACCAGCGGGCCGCCTGCGCCGGGTAGACCTGGCCGAACGCCAGGGACTCACCGCGTCGGGCGTGACGCGCACCCTGCTGCCGCTGGAAAAAATCGGCCTGGTGGAACGCCAGCAAGATCCGCGCGACGCCCGTGTCGCTTACGCCGCCATCACCGAGACCGGCCGCGAACTGCTAATCAACGCCACCGCGGTCGCCAACCAGATCAGCCGCGACCTGCTGCGCAGCTGCCCGCCCGCCCAGTTGGGCACGATGAGCAACGCGCTGGCCCTGATCGCCGGCATGGATGCCGCCAATTCCTGACCCGCATAGAGAGGACCATCATGGAAACCAAATGGCTCGAAGACTTCATCTCTCTGGTGGAGACCAATAACTTCAGCCGCTCGGCGGCGCTGCGCCACGTGACCCAGCCCGCGTTTTCACGCCGCATCCAGTCGCTGGAAAACTGGCTCGGCACCGATCTCGTGGACCGCACCTCGTACCCCACCCGCCTGACGCCTGCCGGCATCGTGTTCTACGAACAGGCGCTCGAGATGCTGGCGCAAATTAACGGTGCGCGCGACATGCTGCGCTCCAAGCGCGCGGTGGCGCAGAACAGCATCGACCTGGCCGTGCCGCATACGCTGTCGCTGACCTTCGTACCCAAGTGGATCACCGCGCTGGAACACGAATTCGCTCCCATCAACAGCCGGCTGATGGCCGTCAACGTGCACGACGCCGTGCTGCAGATGGTGGAAGGCGGCTGCGACCTGCTGCTGTGCTATCACCATCCGCGCCAGCCGGTGCAGCTCGATCCGTCGCGCTACGACATGCTGGTGCTGGGCCGCGAGTCGCTGCGGGCGTATGCGCGCTGCGACAGGAACCGGGTGCCCGAATTCGTTTTACCGGGGACCAAAAAGGCGCCGCTGCCCTTCCTCTCGTACACCAACAACGCCTACCTGGGCCGCATGGTGGAGCTCATTCTGGGCGACGCCAAGCCGCCGCTGCACCTGGAGCCGCACTACGAGACCGACATGGCCGAGGGATTGAAAATGATGGCGCTCGAAGGACGCGGCATCGCCTTCCTGCCCGAATCGGCCGTCACCCGCGAACTCAAACAAAAACTGCTGGCGCGCGCCGACAATGACAGCGCCGACTGGGAAATCGAGATGGACATCCGCCTGTACCGCGAACGGCCATCGGCCCAGCGGCCCGGCAAGGCCATCGTGGGCCGGCTGTGGCAGTTCCTGGAGCAGCGCCAGGAGGAAAAGAGCCCGCGCCGCCGGGTACCGGCATCGGAAAGGTAGTAAAAAAGTCTTAACTATGCGTCTTTTGCATAACCGAATGCGCATACAGCATTGGCCGCTCCTGTGCCGCAGTCCTATGATTCGTGACACCAGAACACCGCCACAAGCGCCGTTCATATAACGAGTATCCACAGGAGCAATCGCATGACCACTGGCCACCAACAGCACGTACTGCCTTCCTATCTCAATCCCGACGACCTCGGTCCGTGGGGCGTTTACCTGCAGCAGATCGACCGCGTGACGCCGCACCTTGGCTCGCTGTCGCGCTGGGTGGAAACGCTCAAGCGTCCGAAGCGCATCCTGACCGTGGACGTGCCGATCGAACGCGATGACGGCACCATCTCGCACTACGAGGGTTACCGCGTGCAGCACAATATGTCGCGTGGTCCGGGCAAGGGTGGCGTGCGCTTCCACCAGGACGTGACGCTGTCGGAAGTGATGGCGCTGTCGGCGTGGATGACGGTGAAAAATGCGGCGGTGAACGTGCCATACGGTGGCGCCAAGGGCGGCATCCGCGTCGATCCGAAGACCCTGTCGCGCGGCGAACTGCAGCGCCTCACGCGCCGCTACACCAGCGAAATCAGCCTGATCATCGGGCCGAACAAGGATATCCCGGCGCCGGACGTCAATACCAACGAACAGGTGATGGCCTGGATGATGGACTCGTACGCCATGATCGAAGGTAACCTGTCCACCGGCGTGGTCACCGGCAAACCGATCTCGCTCGGTGGCTCGCTGGGCCGCCGCGAAGCGACCGGCCGTGGCGTGTTCGTGGTGGGCCGCGAAGCCGCCGCCCAGCGCGGCGTGGCAATCGAAGGCGCCCGGGTGGCGGTGCAGGGTTTCGGTAACGTGGGCGGCGTGGCCGCCACCATGTTCTCGGATGCCGGCGCCAAGGTGATCGCGGTGCAGGACCACACCGGCACCGTGGTGCACCAGGGCGGCCTCGATATCGCCCAGCTGCACAAGCACGTGGCGGAAGCTGGCAGCGTCACCGGATTCCCGGGCGCCGAAGCGTTCCTCGACCGCGACGCGTTCTGGGGCATCGAGTCCGACATCCTGATCCCCGCGGCACTGGAACAGCAGATCACGGCGGGGAACGCGCCGCGCATCCGCACCAAGATCATCCTGGAAGGCGCCAACGGTCCCACCACCCCGGAAGCGGACGACATCCTGACCGACAAGGACGTGCTGATCGTGCCCGATGTGCTGGCTAACGCCGGCGGCGTAACTGTGTCATACTTCGAATGGGTACAGGACTTCTCGAGCTTCTTCTGGAGCGAGGACGAAATCAACGCCCGCCTGACGCACATCATGCAAGACGCCTTCAAGGCCGTATGGGCCGTGTCGCAGGAGAAGAAGGTAACGCTGCGCACCGCGACCTTCATTCTTGCCTGCACGCGGGTGCTGCAGGCCCGTGAGGTTCGCGGCCTGTACCCGTGATATAAAGAACAGAAGCATCTTGCGCCTGCACCGGCTAACGCCCGTGCAGGCGTTTTTCGCTTTGAAAATAGAAGTTTATAAAATAAGTCATCCATACACGATAAGGAAACCATGAGCACCATCGAACAGAAGGCACTTGCCTATCACCGCTCCGGCCGCGCCGGCAAGATCGCGATCGAAGTCACCAAGAGCGTCAGCACCCAGGAAGACCTGGCGCTGGCTTACTCGCCCGGCGTGGCGGCACCGTGCATGGAAATCGCACGCGAGCCGGCCAAGGCCTACGAGTACACCGCCAAGCGCAACCTTGTGGGTGTGATCACCAACGGTTCGGCGGTGCTGGGCCTCGGTAACATCGGCGCGCTGGCCGGCAAACCGGTCATGGAAGGCAAAGTGGTCCTGTTCAAGAAATTCGCCGGCATCGACGCTTTCGACATCGAGATCGACGAGTCCGACCCGGACAAGCTGGTGGAGATCATCGCCTCGCTGCACCCTACTTTTGGCGGCATCAACCTGGAAGACATCAAGGCGCCAGAGTGCTTCTACATCGAGCGCAAGCTGCGCGAACGGCTGCCGATCCCCGTGTTCCATGACGACCAGCACGGCACCGCCATCGTGGTGGGCGCAGGCATGTTGAACGCCATCGAAATGACCGGCCGCGATATCGCCACCGTGAAAATCGTGTGCTCCGGCGCCGGCGCTGCCGCCATGGCCTGCCTGGAACTGCTGGTGGACCTGGGTGCGCAAAAACACAATATTTTTGTTTGCGACAGCAAGGGCGTGCTGTCCACCGTGCGTCCGCTGGACGGCGAAAAAGCCGCGTGGGCCCGCGACACCCCGCTCACCACGCTGTCGCAGGTGATGGAAGGCGCCGACGTATTCCTGGGCGTATCCGGTCCTGGCGTGCTGTCGCAAGCCGACATCGTTGCCATGAACCCGCACCCGATCGTGTTCACGCTGGCCAACCCGGAGCCGGAACTGCGTCCGGAACTGGTGCGCGAAGTGGCGCCCGATGCCATCATCGCCACCGGCCGTTCCGACTACCCGAACCAGATCAACAACGCACTGTGCTTCCCTTACCTGTTCCGCGCGGCGCTCGACTGCGGCGCGTCGACCATCAACCAGGAAATGAAGCGCGCCTGCGTGGTGGCGCTGGCCGACATGGCCCGTTCCGACGCCCGCTTCGGCAAGGACTACGTGGTGCCAGGCCTGCTGGACCCGCGCCTGCTGCGCGGCGTCACGCCCAAAATTGCCACTGCGGCCTTCCGCAGCGGCGTGGCCCGCAAGGAGCTGATCGAATCGGAATACGCCGACGACCTGGTCGAGCTGGGCGAGTCGCTGATTTAAGCGCAGCCTGAAGGCCGCTATGCCCGCGCCAGCGGGTATGGCGGAGTTGGAGGATAATCGCGGGTATCAGCAATCAGCCACCGCGAGGATCCGCCAATATGAGCACTGCCCCCATCAAACTCACTTCCTTTTCACACGGCGGCGGCTGCGGCTGCAAGATCGCGCCCGGCGTGCTGTCCGAAATCCTCAAGAACTCCAACGGCTTTCCGGTACCGAAAGAACTGCTGGTCGGGATCGAAACCGCCGACGATGCCGCCGTCTACCTGCTCAACGACGAACAGGCGCTGATCGCCACCACCGATTTCTTCATGCCCATCGTCGACGACCCGTTCGACTTCGGCCGCATTGCCGCCACCAATGCCATCTCCGACGTGTATGCCATGGGCGGCACGCCCATCATGGCGTTGGCCCTCGTTGGCATGCCGGTCAATAAACTGCCGATCGAAACCATCGGCCAGATCATCAAGGGCGGCGAATCGATCTGCGCCGAAGCGGGCATTCCGATTGCCGGCGGCCACACCATCGATTCGGTGGAGCCGATCTACGGACTGGTGGTGATGGGCCTGATCCATCCATCGAAAATCAAGCGCAATGCCGATGCCCGCGCCGGCGATGTGCTCATTCTCGGCAAACCGCTGGGCGTGGGCGTGCTGTCGGCCGCGCTCAAGAAGGACCGGCTCGATGCCGACGGCTACGCGGCCATGATCGCCAACACCACCAAGCTCAATAAACCGGGCAGGCCGCTGTCCGACATGGCCGGCGTGCACGCGATGACCGACGTCACCGGCTTCGGCCTGCTCGGCCACCTGCTGGAACTGGCGCGCGGCGCCGGGCTCGAAGCGCAGCTCGACATGGCCACGATTCCGCTGCTGCCCGGCGTGGAGCAGCTGGCGCACGAAGGCTGCATCACCGGCGCATCGGGCCGCAACTGGGAAGCGTACGGCAAGGACGTGGAACTGGCGCCGACCATTTCCGCCGCGCGCCACGCACTGCTGACCGATCCGCAAACCTCGGGCGGCCTGCTGGTCTCGTGCGACGCAGCCAGCGTCGATGACGTGCTGGCGCTGTTCCGCCGCGAAGGTTTCGGCGATGCCGCCGTCATCGGCCGCATGGCGCCCGGCGTGGCGCGCGTCGTAGTCAGCTGAGTGTAGCGCACTGCTCAACATCGTGAGCAAACCATGGCCGGGCCGCCGCGCGTGGGGCGGCCCGGCTACACTGGATCATTCCGGCCGCGTCACCGAGCGGCCTCCCCGATCCAGGAGTTCCATGCGCGCTTACATCGTCACCGCAGCCATTGCCCTGTTATCCGCAGCCGCCCACGCACAGCAGGCACCCGCAGCGTTCCCGGTGCAGATCGACGTCGATGCCGGAAAAACCGCAGGCCCGCTCAAGCCGATCTGGCGCTTCTTCGGCGCCGACGAACCCAATTACGCCACCATGAAGGACGGCCGCAAGCTGCTCCAGCACCTGGGTGAACTGCGCCCGGGCCAGGTGTACTTCCGCACCCACAACCTGCTCAACACGGGCGACGGCACCGGCGCCTTCAAATGGGGCAGCACCAATGCCTACACCGAGGACAAGGACGGCAAGCCGGTGTACGACTGGACCATCGTCGACGGCATTCTCGACGCCTACCTGGCGCGCGGCGTGCGGCCATACCTGCAGATCGGCTTCATGCCCGAGGCGCTGTCGAGCGCCAAACCGGGCACGCCGTACCAGCATAGCTGGCGCCCCGGCTTTGCCTACGAGTTGATCGAAGGCGGCTGGAACGCGCCGCCGAAGGACTACGCCAAGTGGGGCGAGCTGGTGTACCAGTGGACCAAACACAATGTGGAACGCTACGGCCGCGAGGAAGTGAAGACCTGGTACTTCGAGGTGTGGAACGAGCCGAATGGCAAATCGTACTGGACCGGCACCCAGGCAGAATTCAACCAGCTGCACGACCACGCAATTGCCGGCGTACGGCGCGCACTGCCCGAGGCGCGCGTGGGCGGTCCCGATGTTGCGGGCCCCGGCGGCACCTTCATGGACGCTTTCCTCGAGCACGTGGCCAACGGCACCAATTACGCCACCGGCGAACAAGGCACGCCCACCGATTTCCTCGCCTTCCACGCCAAGGGCAGCCCCACGTTTGTCGATGGCCATGTGCGGATGGGCATCGACAAGCAGTTGCAGGGCGTGGACGCGGGCTTTCGCCGCATTGCCGCCGTGCCCAAGATGAAGGACAAGCCGATCATCATCGGCGAAAACGACCCGGAAGGCTGCGCCGCCTGCCCCGGCCCGCAAAACGCGTACCGCAACGGCACCATGTATTCGAGTTATACGGCGGCCAGCTACAAGCGCATCTGGCAACTGGCCGCGCGCAACCGGGTCAACCTGGACGGCGCGCTGACCTGGGCGTTCACGTTCGAAGACCAGCCGTGGTTTGCCGGCTATCGCCAACTGGCCACCAACGGCATCGACCTGCCGGTACTGAACGTGTTCCGGCTGTTTGCCAAACTGGGCGCCACTGAACTGGCCGCCCGCAGCGACGGCGAAATCGCGCTGGCCGACATCACCAAAAACGGCGTGCGCGGCCAGGCCGACGTGGGAGTACTGGCCACGCGCACCGACGATGGCAAGATTGCCGTAATGATCTGGCATTACCACGACGACGATGTGGCCGGCCCCGATGCCGCCGTCACCCTCAAACTGGCCGGACTGGCGCGGCAGGCCAAAGCTACACAGTGGCGCGTGGACAAGACCAACGCCAACGCGTTCAGCGCCTGGCAAGCGATGGGCGCACCGCAATCGCCGAACGAAAAACAGTACGTGGAACTGGAACGGGCGTCGGTGATGTACCCGGCCGCGCTGGCGCCGTTATCGATCCGCGACGGTGCGGCCAGCATCCACCTTACGGTGCCGCGCCAGGGAGTGACCCTGCTAATGCTGGAATAGCAACAACATTCGCTTGACGAGGCGGGCCTGATCTCGTACATTAAGGGCCATGACTTCGCATCTGCATCTATCCGCTTTCCTGCTGCCGTCTGCTAGCGACCTATCGCTGGCAGCGCGCCTACTAGCACGCGCCTAATCCGCGTTCCAGCTGTCCCCGTGTCGGCCACAAGCCACACCGTCTCCCAAACCCAGGAAAATTTGCACCGATGTTGACCACGGCTATCCATGCGCCATCCCGCGCCAGCGTTTTTTTCGCTAAGCTACTGCTACAGCTACCGATCGGTTGCCTGGCCTAGCGTCCCGTGGCCGCCCGGCAGCCGCCCGCCACACCCGCGCCAGCATTACGCCGGCAAGTATTCCAAATTCAAGAGACTCAGGAGCACCCCATGATGTTGCAGAACCCAGCAGCGAAATATCGCGCCTTCCCCGCCATCCAGTTATCGGATCGTCAATGGCCGAATAACGTCATCAGCAAGCCGCCGATCTGGATGAGTACCGACTTGCGTGATGGCAACCAGGCACTGATCGAGCCGATGAGCATTGAAAAGAAGCTGCGCTTCTTCGATTTGCTGATCAAGGTGGGCCTGAAGGAAATCGAAGTGGGTTTCCCTTCGGCCTCGCAAACCGACTTCGATTTCGTGCGCCGCCTGGTGGAAGAAAACCGCATCCCGGACGACGTGACCATCATCGTGCTGACCCAGTCGCGTGACGAGCTGATTCGCCGCACCGTGGAATCGGCGGTGGGCGCCAAGCGCGCCATCATCCACTTGTACAACTCGGTGGCACCGGTGTTCCGCAAGGTGGTGTTCGGCATGTCGCGCGAGGAAATCACCAATATCGCCACCACCGGCACCAAGCTGGTCAAGGAACTGGTCAAGCAACACCCGCAAACCGACTGGGGCTTCGAATACACGCCGGAATCGTTCTCCACCACCGAGCTCGATTTTTCCAAGCATATCTGCGACGCCGTCACCGCCATCTGGGAACCGACGCCGCAGAAGAAAATGATCATCAACCTGCCGTCCACGGTGGAATGCAGCACGCCGAATATCTACGCCGACCAGATCGAGTGGATGTCGCGCAAGCTGGCGCGCCGCGATTCGCTGATCATCAGCGTGCACCCGCACAACGACCGTGGCACGGCCGTGGCCTCGGCCGAACTGGCCGTGATGGCTGGCGCCGACCGCGTCGAGGGCTGCCTGTTCGGTAACGGCGAACGCACCGGCAACGTCGACCTGGTGACCCTGGCATTGAACCTGTACACGCAAGGAGTGCACCCGGGCCTCGATTTTTCCGACATCGACGAAGTGCGCAAGTGCGTGGAAGAGTGCAACCAGTTGCCGGTGCATCCGCGCCACCCTTACGTGGGCGACCTGGTCTTCACCGCATTCTCCGGCTCGCACCAGGATGCAATCAAAAAAGGCTTTGCCCAGCAAAAAGAAGGTGCGCTGTGGGAAATTCCATACTTGCCGATCGACCCGGCCGACCTGGGCCGCAGCTACGACGCCGTGATCCGCGTAAACAGCCAGTCGGGCAAGGGCGGCATGGCCTACCTGCTGGAGCAGGACTACGGCCTGGTATTGCCGCGCCGCCTGCAAATCGAGTTCAGTCGCGCAGTGCAGGCCGTGGCCGACCAGACCGGCCTGGAAATCACCGCCGAAGGCATCTACGAGATTTTCAGCCGCGAATACTTCGAGCAGAACTCGCCCTACGCGTATAACGCCCACAAGATGGTGGAAGACACCACCAGCGACGAACCGGTGCAGATCGACATTGCCCTCACCCACCGCAACGAGTCGATGGCGCTGCAAGGCGGCGGCAACGGCCCGATCGACGCGTTTGTGAATGCACTGGGACTGGACATCAAGCTGATGGACTACCACGAGCACTCGATCGGCTCGGGCGCCAACGCCAAGGCCGCGTGTTACGTGGAGCTGCGCCTGGCCAACGGCCCCACCCTGTTTGGCGCGGCCACCGACAGCAACATCCTGACCGCCTCGTTCAAGGCCGTGCTGTCGGCGGTGAACCGCCAGCTCAACGCCATCGAAGCGGCGCAGGCCAAAGGCGCAGTCACCGCCTGAGGAAGGTTTTAGATCGTCTGATCGAAGCCCGATGAATTACCGGACGTCAGCGTGTCGCTGGCGTCCGCTGCCACTTCCAGCATTTTATCCATCAAGACATCGTCGTATGGCACGCCATCGACGATCAGCGCGCGATGCTCGCGGCCGTACACCTTGAATCCCAGCGATTCATACAGGTGAATCGCGGCTGCATTTCCTACCGTAACGGCCAGCGTCACCTTCGTTACGCCTTCCATGGTCGCGATGCACGCCATCGCCTCGTTCATCAGTTGCCGGCCGACGCCGGTGCCGCGATATTCCACGTCCACCTGCATGCCGCGGATAAAGGCCTTGTGGCGCAGCTTGATCTGCGGCTCGCGGCCGACACCGACCATGCCCACCAGGCGGTCGCCATCGAAGGCGCCGAAACGGTTGCGGCCCGCCTCGGAGGCGAAATATGCTTCGGTAACGGATAGCGGCGTATTGCACTCCTCTTCGTAACTCGAGGTGAAGGCGGTAGGAGTTTCGCGCAGTCCTGACAGGCGCAGGGATTGGAAAGAGGCGGAATCTGCAGGCGTTAAGCGTCGTATGAGGATGGGCATGGTGTGGGAATAAATAAATGATTGGAAGGCGAGCAAAACGATGATTAAATTATCATTTACTTGATTGCCAATAGCAAGCGAACAGGAGCGAAAGATGGGCCTTGGCGCCCGGTTGGCGATAATACTCGCGTGTTTGAGCATTACCGGCGGTTTTCTGCGGTGATTTGTGGCGAGGCGGGCATCGATGGAGAAGTCCGGCGCGTGCTTCACGCCGGCACCTGGCGCATGGCGCGGCGGCCATGCGCTGGCACGGTCAGGGCTGACGGGCCAACCGCAGTCCGGTAAATTGCCAGCGTGCGCCGGCCGGGAAGAAGTTGCGATAGCTGGCGCGCGCATGGCCGGCCGGCGTGGCGCACGACGAACCGCGCAGCACGTACTGGTTCAGCATGAACTTGCCGTTGTATTCACCCAGGGCCCCGGGGGCAACCTGGAAGCCGGGATACGGCGCATAGCTGCTGCTGGTCCATTGCCAGCACTGGCCGAACATCTGCTGCAGGCCGGCGCTGTGGGTGGCCGCAGCCGGATGCAGGAGGCCAATGTCGATGGCGGCATGCGCCGCCGCGTATTCCCATTCGGCTTCGGTGGGCAGGCGCGCGCCGGCCCATTGCGCATACGCGTCGGCCTCGAACAGCGACAGGTGGGTAGCGGGACGGTGCGGATCGAGCGGCTGTTCGCCGTGCAGGGTGAATTCGGTCCACGCACCCTGCGCGTTCTGGCGCCAGTAAAACGGATGCTTGAGGCCTTGCGCGCGCACCCAGTCCCAGCCCTCGGCCAGCCAGTGCGCGGCATTGAAATAGCCACCGGCGGCCACGAACGCCAGGTACTCGCCATTGGTGATCAGGCGCGACGCCAGCTGGAACGGCGCCACGTACTGCTTGTGGCGCGGCAGTTCGTTATCGAAGCAAAAGCCGGCGCCGTCGTGGCCGATGTCGGTGAGGCCGCCGTCGAAGGCCAGCCATGCCAGCGGCGCGGCAGCCGTTGCGGGTGGCAGCGGGGCATCAAGGTACTCGGGCAGCAAGGCGCTTTGCGCCAGCAGGTGCTTGACGTCGGTGAGCATCAGTTCCTGGTGCTGCTGTTCGTGCTGCAGGCCGAGCGTGACCAGCGTGTGCAGCAGTTCGCGCGCGGCGTCGGAGGTATCGGCCAGCAGCCGCGCCATGCGGGCGTCGACATCGGCGCGGTAGGCGCGCACCTGGTCCATCGCGGGCCGCGTGAGCAGGCCGCGCTGGGCGCGCGGGTGCTTGTCGCCCACGCCGTTGTAGTACGAATTGAACAGCACCCGGAACGCCGGGTGGAACGGCGCGAAGTCCGGTTCCAGGCGTTCGAGGATAAAGGTTTCGAAGAACCACGTGGTGTGGGCCAGGTGCCACTTGACAGGGCTGGCGTCGGGCATGGACTGGGCGCCGCAGTCTTCGTCGCTGAGCGGTGCGGCCAGCGCCAGCGTGTGGGCGCGCACCTGGGCATAGCGCGCGGCCACGAGTTCGCTGGGCGGCGGATTGGTATGCTGCGGCAGGCGCATGTCCATGGCGGTGGCTTTCTTCAATCAGGAATGACGCGGGCGTGGATCACGGCGAACCAGTTGTTGTCGTCGGTCCAGACCCGGTTGGTGGCGAAGCCGGCTTGCTCGAGCAGGCCGACAAATGACTGCCGCGTGTATTTATAGCTGTCTTCCGTGTGGATGCGCTCTCCGCGTGCGAAGTGGCGCTCATGGCCATTCCAGCGCACGGTGACAGCACTGCGCGCTTCGAGGTGCATTTCGATGCGCTTGTCGTGAGCATTGAACAACGCGTGGTGCTGCCAGTCGCGCACGTTGAAGTCCGCGCCGACCAGGTGGTTCAGGTGCCGCAGCATGTTCAGGTTGAACGCGGCGGTCACGCCGATGGCATCATCGTACGCAGCTTCCAGCACGGGGGTGTCTTTTACCAGGTCGACGCCGATCAGCAGACCGCCGTCCTCCCCGGCGTTGGCGCGCAGCTGGCGCAAAAAGGCGATGGCCTGCTCGGGCGAGAAATTACCGATCGAGGAACCGGGATAGAAAAACAGCCGGCGCTGCGCGCGCACGCTGTCGGGCAGGGCAAAGCCGCCGGAAAAATCGAGCCCCAGCGGCGTCATGTCGATGTGCGGAAAGCGCTGCTGCAGACGGGTGACCGATTCGACCAGGAAGTCGCGCGAAATATCGACCGGCACGTACTGGGCCGGCTGCAGCAGCGGGAACAGGCGCGCGGCCTTGGCGCAATTGCCGGCGCCCAGGTCGATGATGGACGTGCCGGTGCCGATGTCCTGTGCCATGGCAGCGCCGTGGGTGTCGAAAATGGCGGCTTCGGTACGGGTGGGATAGTACTCGGGCAGCTCGCAAATGGCTTCGAACAGCTTGGAGCCCAGGCAGTCGTACAGGAATTTGGGGGACGTATGCGCTGCGGGGGCCAGCAGGCCGGCGCTGATTTCTGCGATGACAGCCGCGCTACCATGGGCGCGCGCCGGCAGTTCTGGACGGGTTGCTTGCAGGGGTGATTGCATACAGTGCTGTGCCTTTAGAATGATGCCGTTCCACGCAATGCTGCCCGGGCGAAGACGGACTTTTTGTTATCATAGCCGAATATCCATTCTGTCGCGGCGCCCCGCACGTCACTGTGCGGCGTTTCACACACCCACACAAAGAGCATTCAAGATGAAATTTTCCACCATGAACACCATCAAATCAGTGCTGGCCGCCGGCCTGCTGCTGGGCGCCGCGTTTGCCCAGGCGCAATCAGGCGACCGCGTATTCCGCGTGTCGGCGATTCCCGACGAAGCGCCCACCGAACTGCAACGCAAGTTCAAGCCGCTGGGCGATTACCTGGAAAAGAAAATCGGCATGAAGGTGGAGTTCACGCCCGTCACCGACTACGCGGCATCGGTCGAAGCGCTGATCAACAAGAAGGTGGACATGGTGTGGTTTGGCGGCTTCACGTTCGTGCAGGCCAAGGAGCGCAGCAAAAACCAGATCACGCCGCTGGTGCAGCGCGCCGAGGATGAAAAATTCCGATCGGTGTTCATCACCACCCAGAAGGACATCACCAAACTGGAAGACCTGAAAGGCCGCACCCTCACCTTCGGGTCCGAGTCGTCGACCTCGGGCCACCTGATGCCACGCTCGTTCCTGCTGGCGGCCAGGATCAACCCTGACACCGACCTGAAACGCATTGCCTTCTCCGGTGCGCACGACGCCACCGTGGCGGCAGTTGCCGGCGGCAAGGTCGATGCGGGCGCACTGAATATCTCGGTCTGGGAAAAGCTGGTAGCCGAGAAAAAGGTCGATCCCGCCGTGGTGCGGGTGTTCTACACCACGCCCGGCTACTACGACTATAACTGGAGCGTGCGCACCGACATGAACGCCGACCTGAAGAAAAAGCTGACTGACGCCTTCCTGGCGCTCGACCCGAAAAACCCGCAGGACAAGGTCATCATGGACTTGCAGCGCGCGTCGAAATTCATTCCGACCAAGGCCGAAAACTATACCGCCATCGAAGCGGCAGCGCAAAACGCCGGCCTGCTGAAGAAGTAATTCACGCACCTTACGCTCAACCGCATGCCCACTTACCACCTGCAGCAACTGACGGTGCGCCATCCCGGCGCATCGACAGCAGCGGGCGCGCGCCCCGCCCTGCGCGACATTTCACTGACCATCGAACCCGGCGAACAACTGGCGCTGATCGGCCCCTCGGGCGCCGGCAAGACCACGTTACTGGCCACGCTGGCATGCGCCCAGCGCCCGTCCGACGGCGTCTTCCGGGCATTCGACCAGGATCCGTGGGCGCTGGACGACAGCGCGCGCCACCGGCTGCGCGCGCAACTGTTCCTGGCGCCGCAAACGCCGCCATTGCCGCCACGCCAGCGCGTGATCACCGCGGTAATGGCCGCGCGCCTGCCGCAGTGGAGCATCTGGCGGGCACTGGCCTCGCTGTTCAAACCGGCCGATCCGCAGGCCGCATGGCAGGCGCTGTCGCGCTTCAATCTCGGCGACAAGCTGTACGCGCGCGTGGACCGGTTGTCGGGCGGCGAGCGCCAGCGCTGCGGGCTGGCGCGCCTGCTGCTGTCGCCGGCCAGTGCGCTGCTGGTCGACGAACCGCTGTCCGCGCTCGACCCGGTGTTATCGGAACTTACGCTCACCACCCTGCGTGACGAAGCGGCCGCACGCAATGCCACCCTGATCTGCAGCCTGCACCAGGTGGAACTGGCGCTGGCCCATTTTCCGCGCATCGTCGCACTGCGCGCCGGCCGCATCGTCTTCGACCTGCCGCGCACCCAGGTCACCCCGCAGATGATCGCGGAACTGTACCAGGGCGAAGCTGCCACCGCACCGGCGCCGGCGCCGATGCCGGACGACCGCGATGCTCTGGCCGCCAGGGCCGGTATCGGCGCGTGCCTGTGACCGCGTTGCCATCTTCCCTGCCGGCGTCCCTGCGCCGCGACCCGGCGTGGCGCGGGCGCATCGTCGCCTGCCTGCTGGCGCTCGCGATCGTGTGGCCGATGCTGGTTGTCAGCGAATTCAAGCCGTGGATTTTATGGGACTGGCAAAGCCTGTCCGCCACCGGCCGCTTCCTGTCCGACTTCCTGGTACCGGCGCACGACCCCGAATTTTTACTGCTGCTGCTGCGCGAGACCTGGCAAACGGTGGCCATTGCCACGGCCGGCCTGGCGCTGGCGCTGCTGGGCGCCATTCCCGCCACCTTGCTGATCACCGACCGGCTGTCGATATCGGCCCTGGGCACCGGCCGCACCCGGCTGCCGGCGCAACTGCTGCGCCAGGGCGTGCGCTGGCTGCTGGTGCTGCTGCGCAGCGTGCCGGAGCTGGTGTGGGCGCTGCTGTTCGTGCGCATCATCGGCTTCGGCCCCACGGCCGGCGTGCTGGCCATCGCCCTCACCTACTGCGGCATGCTGGGCAAGGTGTATGCCGAAATCCTGGAATCGTCCGACGCCCATGCCACCAATACGCTGCTGGCCAACGGCAGCGGCAGACTGGCGGCGCTGCTCTATGGCGCCTTGCCGGAATCGGCGTCGGAGCTGATGTCGTACACCGTGTACCGGTGGGAGTGCGCTATCCGTGGCTCGGTGGTGATGGGCTTCGTGGGCGCGGGCGGCCTCGGTCAACGGATGGACGAATCGATGAAAATGCTGGCCGGCGCCGAAGTGTCGGCCATGCTGCTGGTGTTCGTGGCGCTGGTGGCATTGGCCGACCTGTTTTCCAAGATCTTGCGGCGGCGGCTCGGATGAAACACGCAACCCTGCCCAAGCCGCCCGCGCGCGACTGGACCGTGATCGTGCTGATGGCGCTGCTGGCGGTGCTGGTGGTCGCCAGTTTCGCGTCGCTGCCATTGAAGTGGCGCGACTTCTTCACGCTCGACGCCATCAACAGCGCCGCCGAACTGCTGTCCGGCTTTGCCCCGCCCGACACTGCCACGCCGTTCCTGGTCAAGACCGCGTGGGCCACGGTAGAAACCATGTCGATGTCGGCGCTGGGTACACTGCTGGCGGTGCTGGGCGGGCTGGCGCTGTCGCTGCCCGCGTCCGGCCGCCTGGGCCGCGCCCCGCGCGCGGCCGTGCGCGGCGTGCTCAATGTGCTGCGCTCGATTCCGGAACTGGTGTGGGCGTCGATCCTGCTGATTGCCGCCGGCCTGGGGCCGTTCGGCGGCACGCTGGCACTGGCCGCGCACACGGCCGGAGTGCTGGGCCGCCTGTTCGCCGATGCGCTGGAAAATGCGTCGCCGGGGCCGGAACAAACGCTGCGCATCAATGGCGCCTCGGCCAGCGCCGCGTTTTTCTACGCGACCTTGCCGCAAACGCTGCCGCAGATGCTGTCGTACACCTTGTACCGCTGGGAGAACAATATCCGCGCCGCCGCCATTCTTGGCGTGGTAGGCGCCGGCGGTCTCGGTCAGATGCTCAAGTACCACCTCTCGTTGTTCCAGATGCAGCAGGCAGCCACCGTCATCATCGCCATGCTGCTGCTCGTGGCGCTGGTCGATGCCATCAGCTATGCGCTGCGGCGCGCCCTTACCCGGTAAGTCCTCATGTCGATGCTCGAACTGCATAACCTGTCGAAGTCTTATAACGGCCGCCCGGTACTGGCAAACCTGTCGTGGCGCTTCCAGGCCGGCGAGTTCGTCTCGATCATGGGCGATTCGGGCGTGGGCAAGTCCACCCTGCTGAATCTCATCGCCGGGCTCGATACGCCCGATGCCACGTCCGGTACTGCGCCCATCATCATCGATGGCGTGGCCATGTCGGGCCTGGACGACGATGCCGCCACCCGCCTGCGCCGCGCGCGCATGGGCTTCATTTTCCAGGCGTTCCATGTGCTGCCGCACCTGACGCTGCTGCAAAACGTGGCGCTGCCGCTGCTGCTCAATGGCTTGCCCACGGCGCGCGCGGCGGAAATGCTCGACGCCGTGGGCCTGGCCGGACGCGGCGCGGACCTCCCCCATCAATTATCCGGCGGTGAAATGCAGCGGGTGGCCATTGCCCGCGCGCTCGTGCACCGCCCGGCGCTGGTGCTGGCCGACGAGCCCACCGGCAATCTCGACCCCGATACCGCCCACAGCATCCTCGAACTGCTGCGGCGCGAGATCAAATCGACGGGCGCGTGCGCCATCATGGTCACCCATTCCCACAGCGCGGCCGAAATGACAGACAAAACCCTACAACTATCGAAATGCGGCATACAAGAAACAACAATCGTCAAGTCATTTAAACAATAAACAAGATAATTCAATTGTTAAACTCAGCAACAATTGACTAAAACAGGTATTATTTGAATTAACTTGCACGGTTATCAAGAATGTTGAGTAGCGCTCCACATTCAAAGCAATAGTGTGAGCGCTAGCCTTGCTGGGAAGACGTCATTTTCTTCACGTTTAAGCTAAGGAGGAGCGAAAAATGAACGTAAGGCAAAAAAAAATGGAGTTGATCGAAGCGATGAATCGTGCTCGGGCACTGGAACCTTCCAGTTTTGTGCCGAACAAGTTACTCGATACTTTGATCGAAAAGATGAACCTCAAAAACGATGCGGAACTGTGCCGCGTTTTGGAAGTTCAACCTCCGATTATCAGCAAGATCCGCCACCGCAAATTGGCAGTGGGTGCCACGATTTTGCTACGGATGCACGAGAAATCGGACATCAGCATCCGGGAATTAAAAGATCTGTCGACCGCCTCAATGCATTGAACAGCTACGCTGATCTTGCGATGCCAGGCGCCGGCATGCGGTACCGGCGCCCGTCAATACGATTGACTAATGCGATCGACAGCGATCACGCTTCAGCCCAAACCCCGCTGATAGCAGCATTTATTCTTCCTACCAGCTTCCTTCCTGCTCCAGCTTCAGAAAAACTCCGGATGGCGTGCCGCCAGCTCCTGCTCCAGTTTGACGACGGCTTCAAAATTGACGACCTGCGGCGCAATGGCGCGGCCGATATCCCAGCTGCGCCAGGCGCGTGCGCTGTCGAACTGCGTGAGCAGCAGGTCGCCCAGGTCCTTGTAGGCGCCGGCCAGCACCGGGTTGGCGGCCAATACCTGCTCGAACAGTTGCAGGCTTTCCCTGGGCTGCCCCATCTGGCGGCGGTTGTTTGCTTCGAATAATTTCAGCAGGTATGCCTTGCGCGGCGCCTGCGCCCGCAGCGCTTCCAGCGTGGTGATGCTGGCCGCATATTCGTCCTTGCCCTTGGGACCGATGGCCGCGAACATCAGCGCCACGCCGCCATCGGCGCGCAGGGCTTCCATCTGCGCGGGCGTGAACGGCAGCATGGCCGCGCCGGTGGCGATCACGCATTCGGTGCGTCCCAGCATGGTGTCGAGCAACTGGTCGGCGCGGTAATCGGCTTCCGTATCGCACGGGTGGGCGGCGCGCAGTTCCGCCAGTTGCGCCGGGGTTTGCGCGGCCATGCGGTCGAGCAGCGCGTCGACCGGGTCGGTGGCGTTGCTGCGCAGCGTGTAGCCGGCCAGGTCGAAGCGGGGCGTATCCACCTGCCTTACATTCGATACGGTGAGGCGCACCGTGCGCACACCGGCCATGCCGTTGACGATGAAAGTGAGCTGCTGCGGAATCAATCCGCCCTGGGCCAGTCGGTCCAGCAACTGCGGGTGGCCGGCCTGGGTGTAGCGCAGGAAGCGCGCGAACTGCGTGGCTTCTGCGGCGCTCACGGCAGCACCGCGCAGGCTCCACGTGGCCATCCTGGCGCCGCCGCTGGCGAACACGCGCTGGTCGCCCTCCACGGTTGCCTCGAAGCTGGCATCGGTATTTTCCGCGATCGACAATTCCTGCTCGCGGTCCACTGCGCGCGTGACGGGCGCATCGACCCTGGCGGCGGTGAGCATGGCATCCATGCTGGCGCGGTGCTGGAGTTCCATGGTGCGAAAACCAGCCACGCTGTATAGCGAATAATCGACATACACCTTGTGTGCCGTATCGAGCGCGTAATAGCGGCGCTGCCTGAAGTCGTAGACAAGTTGCGCGCCGGGCCGGGCGACGATCAGGACATCGTCGCCGAGAGTCACGTCGAGTACTTCGTGACGGTCGGGCAGGCTCACCGTGGCGCCCGGCGCAGCCTCGGTGCGCACGTCGGACACCACCTGCAGCGTCACGGCGGCCAGCACCGGTGACAATCCAGCCTGCAGCACGCCCAGGACCAGGCAACAGGACAACAGGCGCAACGGACGTAGGGCCATGGCTTGCAACTCGCGAGTGTACAAAACAGCCATGCTAGGGGAGTGACGGCATTCGCGCCACCCTTTTCTGTCGCAGGCGTCGTAACATTTTGTAGCACTCGACACAAATGCGCTACAGCGGCAGCCGCGAATTGGCATACTCTTCCGTAACAAGATTTCGGGAGACACCATGCAGTCCTTGTCATCGACATTGCGCGCGCTGTTGCGCGGCGCGGGTGCCGCAGCATTGTTGGGCGGCTGCGCCGCGACCGGCGGTGGCGATACGGCGGGCGTCCCCGGCCCTGCGCAACTGGTTGGTGCCGTCAACCGGGTGAGCTGGGGCGTAAGCCAGAGTACCTGGCAGCAAGTGGAAAAAGTGGGCTACCCAGCCTGGCTCGAAGGCCAACTGCGCCCCACGCCTGCACCGCTGCCGGCCGCCGCGCAGGCGCAGATCGACAGTTTGACCATCGCCCGGAAAACCATGCCGCAACTGGTGGCGGATCTGGACGCGCAGCGCAAGGCCGCCGAACAGCTGACCGTGGACGACGAAAAAAAGGCCGCCCAGCAGGCATACCAGCAGGAGCTGACCCGGCTGGCGCGCGAGGCGGCCACGCGCTCGCTGCTGCGCGACCTGTATTCGCCCAACCAGTTGCAGGAGCAGATGACCTGGTTCTGGATGAACCATTTCAATGTTCACCAGGGCAAGAGCAACCTGCGGGTGCTGGTGGGCGACTACGAAGACACCGCCATCCGTCCGCATGCTCTGGGCAAGTTTCGCGACCTGCTGGGGGCCACGCTGCGCCACCCGGCCATGATCCGCTACCTGGACAACGAACAGAATGCCGCCAATCGTCTCAACGAAAATTACGCGCGCGAGCTGATGGAGCTGCACACGCTGGGCGTGGAAGGCGGCTACAGCCAGCGCGACGTGCAGGAACTGGCGCGCATCCTGACCGGCGTAGGTGTCAACCTGGGCAGCGCCGAGCCCAAGGTAAAGAAAGAGCTGCAGGCGCAGTATGTGCACACCGGCCTGTTCGAATTCAATCCCAACCGCCACGACTACGGCGCCAAGCAGTTCCTCGGCCAACCGATAACAGGCCGCGGCCTGGCCGAAGTGGACGAAGCGCTCGACCGCCTGAGCCGCCACCCGGCCACGGCCCGCTATGTCAGCCGCAAGCTGGCCGTGTACTTCGTGGCCGACGAACCGCCGCCGGCGCTGGTGGCCCGCATGGCTGACGTGTTCCGGTCGACCGACGGCGACATCGCGGCGGTGTTGCGCACCCTGTTCACGTCGACCGATTTCGCGCGGTCCCTGGGCGCCAAGTTCAAGGACCCCGTGCATTACGTGGTGTCTTCCGTGCGCCTGACGTACGATGACAAGGTGATTCTCAACACGGGGCCGATGCTGGGCTGGCTGGCGCGCATGGCGCAGCCGCTGTACGGCCGGCAGACGCCGGACGGCTACGCGCTCACGCAAACGGGTTGGGCCAGCCCAGGCCAGATGACCACGCGTTTCGAAATCGCCAAGGCGATCGGCTCGGGCAACGCCGGCCTGTTCAAGGCGGACGGACCACAGCCGCAGCAACGGGCGGCGTTCCCGCAGCTGGCCAGCGCGTTTTATTATCAATCGCTGCAGCAGACGCTGGGGCCGAAAACCCGGCAAACGCTGGAACAGGCAACGTCGCCGCAGGAATGGAATACGCTGCTGCTGTCGTCACCGGAATTGATGTACCGTTGATGCACCATTAAAAGGATTGCCCGCCATGGAACGTCGCCTATTACTCAAATCGCTGGCCGCGCTGTCGGCCGGCGCCGCCACCGGCAACCTGTGGGCCGCGCCGGCCAGCAAAACGCGCCTGCTGTTTGTCTTCATGCGCGGCGGGTACGACGCCACCAGTTTGCTGATCCCGATCGCCAGCCAGTATTACTACCAGGTGCGGCCCAATATCGCGATTGCCAAACCGTCGGACGACGCCAAATCGGCGTTGCCGATCAACGCCGATTGGGGTTTGCATCCGGCGCTGCGCGACACCATCTACCCGATGTTTACTGCCGGCGAAGCGGCGTTCGTGCCGTTTGCCGGCACGGAGGACCTGTCGCGCAGCCACTTCGAGACCCAGGACAGCATCGAACTGGGGCAGTCGCTGCAGGGCACCCGCGATTACCGCTCCGGCTTCCTGAACCGGCTGGCGACCACCCTCAATGCCAACCAGGCCAGCGCCATATCGTTTACCGACCAGCTGCCCCTGATCATGCAGGGCAGCGCGCAACTGCCCAATATGGCGCTGCGCTCGCTGGGCAAGCCGCAAGTCGATGCACGGCAGGCGCGCCTGATCGCCACCATGTACGACGGCACCAGCCTGGCGGCGCCGGTACGCGAAGGCTTCGTGGTGCGCGAGGACGTGATGAAGGAAATGATCGGCGAGATGGATGCCGCCAACCGCAACGCCATCACCGCCAAGGGGTTCGAGCTCGAAGCGCGCCGCATCGCGCGCCTGATGAAGGAGAAATACAACGTGGGCTTCGTCGACGTGGGCGGCTGGGACACCCATGTCGGCCAGGGCAACGCCACCGGTTACCTGGCCGGGCGCTTCGAGGAACTGGGACGCGGCCTGGCCGGTTTTGCCGAAGAAATGGGCGCCGAGTGGCGCGACACGGTCGTGGTAGTGGTGAGCGAGTTTGGCCGCACCTTCCGCGAAAACGGCAATCGCGGCACCGATCACGGTCACGGCTCCGTGTACTGGGTGCTGGGCGGCGGCGTGCGCGGCAACGCGGTGCGCGGGGAGCAGATCGCGCTCGAACAAAAAACCCTGTTCCAGAACCGCGACTACCCGGTGCTCAACGAATACCGCGCCCTGTTCGGCGGCCTGCTGGCGCGCATGTACGGCCTCAATGCCGGTCAAGTGGAACATATATTCGGCACCCGGGGGAGCGATATCGGGCTGGTGTGAGGTACCATCGCTGCCATGCTCCATCCTAACTTTTTTCGCCTGCTCGTCTCCGCGCTGGTGCTGACCTGCTGCCTGTCCGGTGCCCGCTCGCAGGAACCGGCATCGGCGCCCGCGCGCGCCATCGAATACTTCATTTCACCGGCACAGCTGTTTCCTTCGGAAGGCGCGTGGGAAGCACCGTATGCGCCCATGCCGGTCTTCGACCGTCCGTTCGGCAAACGGATCGGCCAGGTCAGCGCCAGCTTCGAACCGTGCATCGAGTCCAGCCCGTCGGACTGCACCTATGCGAGCGGCTGGACCCTGGAGCGCGATGGCGGCGCACGCTACCCGCTGCGCACCGAGGAAGTGGGGTACGCGGAGCCTGCGCTGGTGACCTACCGCGCTCCCCTAAAGGACGGAACCATGCGCTGGTCGGAGGTGCAATACGATGGCGGTGCGTTCTGGATGCATACGCCCGCGACCGACGTGACCGAGTACGAGTCGCTGGCCACGTGGATCGAGGACATCGAAACCTGGTGTGACCGCCCGGGTACATGTCGCCCGGCCACTGCCGCCATGCGCGCCGATATTGCGCGCGTCAAGTCAGGAGAAATAACGCTGCAAAGCTGCGGTGGCGTGCTGTATGAAATCGAAGGCATCGTGCACCACCGGGGCAAACGCTATTACAAGGTCAAGCTGTACGAGATCGAACCAGGATCGCCGCCGCTGCATTTGCCGCGAGCAGGCTACATTCCTACCCGCCGCGCCAACGGTGCGCACGCCAGTACTTATTACGCGCGCGGATGTTGATGACTATCCCGCACCCAGCCGCACCCGCAGCCGCGCCAGCGAGCGCGTGAAGAGTTCGGGATCGTCCGCCGCGCGCGCCAGCACCAGCGCGCCCTGGATGGCGCCCACGGCTTCCTCGGCCAACGCCATGGCGTCAAGTGACGTGTGCCCGCCGCGCACCAGTGCCGCATCCAGCGCCGCGATCCACTCCGCAAAGTAGCTGCGGATGGTCGCCGCAAACAGCGCGCGCTCGTGGCCCAGCGCAAACACGCCCAGCAGGCACACGCTGCGTCCCGACTTGAAGTAGCGCTCCACCGCATCGAGCATATGCGCCACGCCGGCGGCGCTGTCGCTGGCAGTGCGCAGCGGTTCGAATACCTGGCTGCGAAACCAGCCGTCGATGTGCGCCAGCACCGCTTGCGCCATCTCTTCTTTCCCACCCGGGAAAAAGTTATACATGCTGCCCTTGCCCAGCCCTGTGCCGGCGCCGAGGCGGGCCAGGCTGGCGCCCTCGTAGCCATGGATACGAAACACCTCGGCCAACTGCGCCACGATCTCGTCGCGCCCGGCCACTGTGCGCGCCATTTAAAAACCCAGTTTGGAGAGACCCGGATGGTCTGCCGGGCGCGGCGCGCTGGCGTCCCAGTGGAACTTGCGGTCGGCGGCAGCGATCGGTGCTTCGTTGATGCTGGCCAGGCGGCGCTGCATCAGGCCATCGGGCGCGAACTCCCAGTTCTCGTTGCCGTAGGCGCGGTACCACTGGCCGGAATCGTCGTGGTATTCGTACGCGAAGCGCACCGCGATGCGGTTGCCTTCGAACGCCCATAACTCCTTGATCAGGCGATAATCGAGTTCGCGCGTCCATTTGCGCTGGAGCAGCGCAACGATGTCGGCGCGGCCGGTGACGAACTCCGCGCGGTTGCGCCAGTAGCAGTCCTCGGTGTAGGCCAGCGAGACCTTCTCGGCGTTGCGGGTATTCCAGCCATCTTCGGCCAGGCGCACTTTGAGCGCTGCCGAGTCGCGGTCGAACGGGGGTAATGGAGGACGGGACATGACGTTTTCCTTGTTTGTACCAATCGGTACAAACATTCTAGTCCGGTTGCGGGGGCGATGCAAGCAGGTTCTTCGCGGCCGCCGTCAGCGCCACCGTGCCCGTCACGCTGCCCTCATCCAGCTGCACCGTCACCCAGCCCGCATCGGCCAGCGCCAGCAACTGCCGGCGCAGCACGCTCATCGGGGTTGCCGCCTGCTTGGCGAGGCGCGCGAGCGAACATGGTTTATCCGGCCGCTCCTGCTCCAGGCGCCACAGGGTTTCCATCACGCCCAGCAGCGCGGCCATCACGTCGTCATCCATCGGGCGCCTTCCACAGAAAACTGCGATTGTGCCCTATACTGCAACGATCCGACGACTACTCCAGTTAGCAATATGGGCAAGACCAGACAGCAAGGCGTGATCGCGCCGTACCAGCACCCGGCCGGCGGCTGGGGCGCTTTGAAGCAGGTGGCGATCAACCTGGTGCGCGAAAAAGTGAACGGCGGCGACTACAAAATGCTGCTGCGTCAGAACCAGCCCGACGGCTTCGATTGCCCCGGCTGCGCCTGGCCCGACCGCGAGAGTGCATCGACGTTCGAGTTTTGCGAGAACGGCGTGAAGGCCGTGGCGGCGGAAGCGACCAGCAAGCGCGCCCGCCCCGACCTGTTTGCCGCCCACACCGTGACCGAACTGCTGCAGCAATCGGACTACGAACTGGAACAGCACGGCCGCCTCACCGATCCCATGGTGTACGACAGCGCCAGCGACAAGTACCTGCCCATCGCCTGGGACGACGCGTTCGCGCTGGTGGCGCGCCATCTCAACGCCCTGCCCTCGCCCGACATGGCGGCGTTTTATACGTCTGGCCGCACCAGCAACGAGGCGGCGTTCCTCTTCCAGCTGTTCGTGCGCATGACCGGCACCAACAACTTCCCCGATTGCTCCAACATGTGCCACGAGCCCACCAGCCGCGGCTTGCCCGGCACGGTGGGCATCGGCAAGGGCACGGTCACGCTCGACGATTTCGAACACGCCGACACGCTGCTGATCTTCGGCCAGAATCCGGCCACCAACCACCCGCGCATGCTGGGCGAGTTGCGCGACTGCGCGCGGCGCGGCGCAAAAATCGTCTCCATCAACCCGCTGCGCGAACGCGGTCTGGAACGCTTTACCAGCCCGGCACACGCGGTGGAAATGCTCACCGGTTCCAGCACCGCCATCAGCACCATGTTCGTCCAGCCCACGCTGGGCGGCGACTTCGCGCTGATCAAGGCGCTGGCCAAGCGCCTGCTCGAGCGCGACGACGACACCGTGGCCGCCGGCCAACCGGGCTTGCTGGACCGCGCCTTCATCGCCGCCCACACCACCGGCTTCGACGCCTTTGCCGACGACCTGCGCGCGCAGCCGTGGCCGCAGCTGGTGGCGGAATCGGGCGTCTCGCGGCTGGACATCGAAGCGCTCAGCGACGTGTACATCGACGGCAAGAACGTGATCTGCACCTGGGGCATGGGCCTTACCCAGCACAAGCACGCGGTGCAGACGATCCAGATGCTGTCCAACCTGATGATGATGCGCGGGCATATCGGCCGCCGTGGCGCGGGCCTGTGCCCGGTGCGCGGCCACTCGAACGTGCAGGGCGACCGCACCATGGGCATCGAGGAGAAGCCCACCCAGGCCTTCCTCGACCGCCTGCAGCAGGTATTCGGTTTTACGCCACCGCGCGCGCCCGGCTACGACGTGGTCGAGAGCATCCAGGCCATGCGGGACGGTAAGGTAAAGGTCTTCTTTGCCATGGGCGGCAACTTCGCCATGGCCACGCCCGACACGCCGGTGACGTTCGCCGCGCTGCGCGCCTGCGACCTGACGGTGAGCGTGGCCACCAAGCTCAATCGCAGCCACCTCGTGATCGGCAAGACGGCGCTGCTACTGCCCACGCTGGGCCGCACCGAGGTGGACCTGCAACACGGCGTGCCGCAGGGCGTGACGGTGGAAGACTCGATGAGCATGGTGCACCTGTCGTACGGCATGAACCAGCCGGCGTCCCCCAACCTGCTGTCGGAAACGGCCATCGTCGCGCGCCTGGCCCACGCCACGCTGGGCAGCGCCACCGTGGACTGGCTGGCGCTGGCGGCCGACTACGCGCAAATCCGCAACCTGATCGAACAGGTGTTCGACGACTTCCACGACTTTAATCAGCGGCTGCAAACGCCGGGTGGCTTCCATTTGAAGGTGGCGTCGCGCGAGCGCGAATGGCGCACGCAGAGCGGCAAGGCGCAATTCATCGCGCAGCCGATCAGCACCGACACGCCGCTGCACCGCGCCCGCGCCAAACACGGCGAACGGCTGCTGGTGCTGATGACCATGCGCTCGCACGACCAGTACAACACCACCATCTACGGCCCCGACGACCGCTATCGCGGCGTCTATGGCTTGCGGCGCGTGGTGTTCATCCACCGCGACGACCTGGCCCTGCTGGGCCTTGCCAATGGCCAGCTGGTGGATTTGACCAGCGTATGGGAAGACGACGTCGTGCGGCGCGCCGAGCGCTTCGTGCTGGTGGAATACGATATCCCGCGCGGCTGCCTCGGCGCATACTACCCCGAGACCAACAGCCTGGTGCCGCTGCACAGCACCGCCGACGGCGCGGGCACGCCCACGTCGAAATCGATCCCGGTACTGCTGGAGCCAAGCAGGGATTAGGTGTACTCGACGCAGTCGTCGCGGCGGCAAAAGCTCACCAGCTTGATGCCTGCTGCGAGGGCCACGTCGATGGCCAGCGTGCTGGGCGCGGAAATGGTGGCCAGCATGGGAATGTTCAGGCGCGCCGCCTTGCGTACCAGTTCATAGCTGGCGCGGCTCGACATGAACACGAAGCCCTGCGTCATGTCCACGCGCTCGAACGCCAGGTAGCCAATCAGCTTGTCCAGCGCATTGTGCCGGCCCACGTCTTCGCACACGCGCAGCACGGCGCCGCTGGCGTCGCACCATGCCGCCGCGTGCACGCCGCCGGTGGCGCGCATCAGATGCTGGTGCTGGCCCAGTTCCGCCGCCGCGCGGGCAATCGCCGGCGCCAGCGTGTCGGCATCGTGCAGCGGCGCGGCGTCGATGCGCGGTGGCGCTACATCGATCAGGTCCAGGCTTTCGATGCCGCATACACCGCAGCCGCTGCGCCCCGCCATCGAGCGGCGCTGCTGCTTGAGCAGCATGAAATCTTCCTGGGCGATGGTGAGCGCCGCTTCCACGCTGCGCGCATGTTCGGTAATTTCAATGTCGAAGATGTCGGACGGCTTGCCCACCAGGCCTTCGGTCAGTGCGAAGCCCATGGCAAACGCCTGCACGTCGCGCGGCGTGACCATCATGACCGCGTGCGAAATGCCGTTGAAGACCAGCGCCACCGGCAATTCCTCGGCCACCTGGTCGACGGTGGCCGTGGCCTGTTCCGGTGCGATGCCGCGATGGCGCCGTATCAGGCGTTCCTGCGCGCCGCTGCGTTCTGTTTCCTGATCGAGTTTCATCACCGCCCCGCTAGTCAATTCAGCGGCTTATTTTACACGGGGCGCTGACTGCCTGTAATCAGCCAGCCACGCCGTAATGGCGCGCATAGCGTGAGTCGAGGTTCGCCAACGGCATCATCAGGAACAGGTCGGCGCTTTCGAAATCGGGGTCCCAGGCCGGTTCGCCGCAAATCCAGGCGCCCGAGCGCATATAGCCCTTCAGCAGTGGCGGCACTTGCGGCTTGTGCGCCGCTTCCAGCTTACCGAACGGGAATGGCAGGTGCGGCGTGACGCGGTATTCGATCGGCGCCAGGTGCTTGCCGATCAGTTGCTGGTAGACGGCGACGGCATTGTGGCCGCCATCGGCCAGGCTGATGCTGGCGCAACCGATCAGGTAGTCGCAGTTCTCGCGGCGCATGTACTCGGCCAGGCCGGACCACAGCAACATGATCACGCTGCCGCCGCGATAATCGGGATGGATGCAGGCGCGACCCGCTTCCACCATGCGGCCCCGCAGGTTGTTCAGGCGGCCCAGGTCGAATTCGCCTTCGGAGTACAGGCGACCAAGCTTGCAGGCGCGGGACGCGCTTAGCAAACGGTAGGTGCCCACCACTTTGAGGGTATCGACATCGCGCACGATCAGGTGATCGCAATAGGCGTCGAATTCGTCGCTGTCGAGGCCATCGGCGCTTTGTAGCGAGGCCAGGCCCATGGTTTCGATGAAGACTTTATAGCGCAGGCGCTGCACTTCGTGCAGCTCTTCGGCCGTACTTGCCATGCTCAGCACCAGCTTGCCCGATGCGGGGCGTACTTCGGTCTGCAAGTTTGCAGCTTGTAAGATCGAGGTTTGCATGCTTCATCCTTTCTGTGGAAGACGAAGCAAGCGTAACGATTGAATACTTCAAGGAAATGACAGAAAAATGTCATTTCCGTGACATGCACCGAAGTGTTGTTTTTTTTAGTTAGCTCTTTTTCGGACGACCGGTTTTCAGCTGCGGCAGGGTGGCCAGCACTTTTTTCAGGGTCGCCAGATCGATCTGGCTGATCAGGGCAACGCCAACGCGCAGCAGCTCGCTTTTCTTGATCTCGAAACCGGCCTTCAGGCAGGCCTTCTTGACCTGGCCAAGCACGGCATATTCCTGCTCGGGCATGGTGAAGCTGTCGCGTACCAGCTTGTCCTTGCGGGCTTTCTCTGCAGCGGCGACCGGTGCCTTGGCGGCCGGCTTGGCAGCGGTCTTTTTCACGGCCGGTTTGGCAGCCTGCTTGGCGGCCGGTTTTGCAGCCGGTTTTGCAGCCGGTTTGGCGGCAGCTTTAACCGCAGCAGCTTTCGGTGCTGCTTTGGCAGCGGCTTTAGGAGCTGGCTTGGTAGCGGCAGCGGTCTTGGCGGCCGGCTTGGCGGCGGCCTTGACGGCAGGTTTGGCGGCGGCAGCTTTGGCGGCATCCTTCACAGGCGCCGGCTTGGCGGCGACGGCTTTGGCTGCAGCAGGTTTGGCTGCCACGGTTTTCGCCACAGCAGGCTTGGCAGCCGCGGCTTTCACTGCGGCCGGCTTGGCCGCTACCGGCTTAACCACCGCCGGCTTGGCAGCAGCCGATTTTGCGACGGCGGGCTTGACTGCGGCGGGCTTGGCAACCGGCGCGACTTCGATGTTTGCAGCGGCGGTTTTAGCCGCATCGCTTGAAGGCGTTTCGCCGTTCGTCAATCCATTAACAGTTTTATTCATGTTCACTCCAAAATTATCCAACGATATAAACAATATATATCATTTAAGAATATTTTGCTTGCGCTATCGCAAAAGTGCGTTACCGCAGTCCACCTTCTCAGCCAACCGTACGGATGGTGAAATCCATGCCCACCTCGTCCCAGTGTTCCTGCTCTTTTTCCAGCCAATACGACAGCGTGGGATGCTCGCCGATCCACTCGCGCGGCAGGTCGAGTTCCACCCGGCCTTTCACCCGCAGCTTGACCAGGCTGAAATCGATATCGATGCGCGAATGCATGAACAGCACCGCCAGCCGGAACGCCACTACCGCCTTGGCGATATCGACTTCCTCGATCATCTCCGACACCTTGCGCAAGTTGCCCTTGTGCGCCACCACTAGCCGGCTCATGAGCTTTTGCTCGCGCGTGGTAAATCCCGGCAGGTCGGCGTTTTCGATCAGGTAGCACGCGTGCTTGTGGTAGCCGGTGTGCGACACCACCAGCCCTACTTCGTGCAGCAGCGCGCTCCAGTACAGATGGCGCGTGTACACGTCGCACGACGGCTTGGTTTGCGCATACAGCGCCAGCGCGTCGTCGGCCACGCGGTTGGCGCGGCGCTGGTCGACGTGGAATTTCTCCAGGCACGTCTGCACCGACTGCTCGCGACGGTCGCGCTTGGTGGACCGCAGGTGCAGGTCCCACATCACGCCCATGCGCAGGCCCGCCTCGATCGGCACCACGACCGGGATGCCCAGTTCGCGCACCAGGCCAATCAGGATCGCCAGCCCGCCGATGATGGTGCTGGCGCGGTCCGGCCGCAGGCCCGGCATGTCGATCTTGCTCACGTGGCCGAATTCGATGAAGCGCTGCTTCAGGGCGTTCAGGGTTTCGGCATTGACTTCCTTGCCGATGCCGTTCTTGATGATGATGTCCGAAATTGTGCGCGCCGTGCCCGACGAACCGTAACACTGCTTCCAGAACTGCGGCCGGTACGGCGGCGCCGCATCTTCGAAATGGCTGCGCGCCGACAGGATGGCCGCCTCGAACGACGGAGCATCCACCCGCCCGCCCATGAAGAACGACAGGCTTTGCTTGACCGTACCCACGCTGAACGACTCAACTTTTTCGATTTCCTGGCCGCGTCCCAGTATCAACTCGGTGGACCCGCCGCCGATATCGATCACCAGCCGCCGCTCGCCCGGCTGCGCCACGGCGCTGGCCACCCCCATGTAGATCAGACGCCCCTCTTCCTCGCCCGAGATGATTTCGATCGGATAGCCGATGGCTTCCTCGGCTTCGGGCAGAAAGGCGGCGGAATTGCGCGCCACGCGCATGGCCGACGTGGCCACCACGCGCACCGCATCGAGCTTGTACGCGGCCAGCACGGCGCGGAAGTTACGCAGGCACGCCAGCGCGGTCTGCATGGCGGCAGGCGTGAGGTTGCCCTTGTCGTCAAGGCCCGCGGCCAGGCGTATCGGCTCGCGCACGCTTTTGAGCACGCGGATCGCATCGCCGTCATGTTTGCCGACGTGGAGGCGGAAGCTGTTGGAACCCAGATCTACTGCTGCATACATATATATAAACCTATCCCGAAGCACAGAGCTTGCGGAGGAATTTAACTAAACGATTTAGATGATTTTGAAAATGCTATCACGATATGCCGCGCTTGTGACGGCATGATGACAACGGTATCCGCCTGACGGAATTATCCGATCAGGCCCCGGCTTCGGCATGAGCGGCGGCCACCGAGGCCACCACCCGGTCGCCGCCGGCGGCGCGGGCCTCGCGCCACGCCTGGTCGGCGCGCTGGAACAGGCTCACCGCGGTATCGTCGGCGCGGATAGCGGTCGCGCCCAGGCTCGCGGTCAGGTTGATCAGGGCCTTTTCGGCCTTCACCGGTTGCGCAGCCAGCGCCTGGCGTACCCGCTCGGCCACTAGCTGCGCTTCATCGAGCCCGGTGCGCGGCAGCACAATGGCGAATTCACCGCCGCCCAGGTGGCCGATGGTGTCGCTGTCGCGCAGCTGGCGCTTGCAGGCCGCTGCCATGGCCGCCAGCACCAGGTCGCCGGCCGGGTGGCCGTAATGGTCGTTGACGCGCTTGAACTGGTCGAGATCGAGCAGCACGAGCGACGCCGGCTGGCCGGGGCGGCGCGCCAGCGCCAGCCACGGCGCCAGCGCCTGGTGGAAACCGCGCCGGTTCAGCGTCTCCGTGACCGGATCGATCACTTCCAGCCGCTCCAGCTCACCTTGCAGCCGCTGGCGCGTCAGCAGCAGGTAACCGCACCCGTTACCGAGCATGATCAGGTATAGCGCCACCAGGCCCAGCCCCTGCACCAGTTCGGGACTGATCCACGACCAGCCGTTGGGCAGCCACAGCGTCACCAGGCCGCGCGCCACCACCAGCGCGGCCAACACCGCCGTGCTCGCGACCAGATAGCGGCACAGCAGCGTGGCGGACGACCAGCGCCGCCCCAGCGCACCGGCGCCGGCCGCAACAAACAAGCCGATCGCCAGCGATGAAATGGCCAGCCGTTCGGGAGGGGTGCGGTCAAACAGCCAGGCAGCGACAAACGCCAGCGCGGCCAGCGCCAGCACCGGCAGCAGGTACCGGCGCCACACGCGCCGGCCGGCCTGCTCCCACAGCGCCGCCGCATCGAGGGCAAACCCGGCCAGCAGCAGGGTATTGGCAAGGGGGATGGTCAGAAAATCAGGAAGGGTGCCGCGCAGGTACAACAGCCCCCAGGCCAGCGCCTGGAACTGCCGGGCGCGCGACCAGGCGGCGGCGCCCGGCGCAGCGGCGGCGGTGGAATGGGCGCCGCCGGCATGCTGCTCGGCGAAAAACAGCGCCACGCACAGGCTCAGGTTGCCCAGCGCAAGCGCCAGTACCAGGGTCTTGAGCTCCATGGGCGGAAGGAGAAATCAGACCTCGTGTTCGACGTTGGCGGTGCCGTCGCCCATCTTGCTGGCCCAGGCGGTGGAGAACAGCGCCTTTTCTTCCTCGCTCGGGGTGTCGTGCCAGAACACGATCAGCGAACCTTTATGGTCGTGCAGCTGGCTGACTTTTTCGATAAACGTCTGCTTGCCCGACAGGTCGGCCAGCGCTACCACGTAGCCGTATACGCGCGACAGGCGTTCCAGTCGGTCGGGTTCGGTCAAGCTGTTGGTGGCGGTAAGCGTGGGGTGGTCTAAAAACATCTTCTATCTCCGTGGTGGCCGCCCGTGGCGGTGCTCCGCCAATTTACCTACAATTTTTCCGTCTGTAAATGAAAGCGGTGATTCTGCCCGCATGCTACTATAAATTGACCTCATCTACGCGCCGCCGCCCCCTGACTTGACCGACCTCCGCCCCCAGGTTCACACCGATGGTAACCGCCGCATACTGGAATTTCGCCCGGGCATGGTGCAGAGCGAGATGCGGCTGTCGCACCCGGACGACCTGGTGCTGGCCTATTGCCGCGCCATGATGTGCTTCACGCTGTTCCAGCCGCAGCCGGCACACATCGTGATGGTGGGCCTCGGCGGCGGTTCGCTGGTCAAGTTTTGCTATCGTTACCTGCCGCAGGCGCGCATCACGGTGCTGGAATTGCGCGCCGACGTCATCGCGCTGCGCGACCAGTTCGCGATTCCGCCCGACGGCGAGCGCTTGCGCATCCTCCACGTTGACGCCGCAGTCCACATGCGCCGCCTGAAGGACAGTGCCGACGTGCTGCTGATCGACGGCTTCGACGAACAAGGCTTGCCGCCGGTGCTGGGCAGCGCGGCGTTTTATGCCGACTGCCGGCGCGCACTGCGCCCCGGCGGCGTGCTGGTCGCCAATATCTTCAGTTACGACCCGCTGTACGGTCCGATGTTGCAGCGCCTGCGCCGCACGTTCGAGGCCCGGCTCTGCACCTTTCGCGGCATTGCGGGCAATAATCACATCGTGTTCGCCGTGCATGGCGGCGCGCCGTCGCAGGCACTGGCCACGCAGCAAAAAGTGGCGCGCACGGACGGCCTGGCCCTGCCGCTGCTGAACCGGCTGCTGGCGCACTGGGTGGTGTGGCAGTTGCGCCGGCAGGGGCGCAGCGGGTAGCGCTGACTCGGCACTGCCAGGGCCGGGGTGGATTTACGTGCTGGCGCGGTGGATCAGCTCGAAACCCGTATCGATCACGCGCGGCCGGGTGCGGTCGCCGCCATCGAGCCGGTCGAGCAGCGCCTGCGCCGCCACGTGGCCGAGGTTGCGGCCGTCGACGCGGATGGTCGACAGCGGCGGATACGTGTGGGCGGCAAAGTTGAGGTCGCCAAAGCCGATCACGGCCACCTGTCCCGGCACGCTCACGCCCCGGCTCATGGCTTCGGTCAGAACGCCGTGCGCCAGGGTATCGGAGCTGCACACAACGGCGTCGAGATCGGGCGCCTGTGCCAGCAACTGCGCCAGGCCCTCGCGCCCCAGTTGCAGGGTGGTGGGCAGCGGCATCAGCTGCACCGCCGCCACCGCCAGGTCGTGCCGCGCCAGCTCGGCCTGCAAACCCTGGTTGCGGCGTGCGCCGCGCGGGTCGTTCACGGCCAGGATGGCGATGCGGCGGTAGCCGCGTTCGAGCAGGTGCCGCGCGGTGGCCTGCCCCACCGCTTCGTGCGAAAACCCCACCACCATGTCGATCGGCGCCGGCGACATGTCCCACGCCTCCACCACCGGCACACCCGCCAGTTGCAGGCGGCGCCGCGTATTATCGGTATGCAGGGTACCGGTGACGATGATGCCGTCCGGGCGACGGCTGAGGATGGTTTCGATCAGCACTTCCTCGCGCCACGGCTCGTAGCGCGACAAGCCCAGCAGCAACTGGTAGCCGGCCTGGGTCAGCGTGTCGGTGACCGCCTCCACCATTTCGGCAAAGATCGGCGTGGCTATGCTGGGGATCACCAGCGACACCAGCTTGCTGCGATTCGATGCCAGCGCGCCGGCCATCATGTTCTTCACATAGCCGGTCTGCTGCACCGCCTGCTGCACGCGCGCCAGCGTGTTGGGCCGCACCAGATGCGGCTGGTTGATCGCGCGCGACACCGTGATCGGCGACACGCCGGCTACCTTGGCGACGTCGATCAAGGTGGCGCCGGCATGCAGCGGTGGCAATTGCGGAGCGTCATTTTTGATGTTCATGGTTGAAGATTATACATCGACGCATCATTTTCAATCATTTTTTCAATCATAAAATCACCTGAAAACGCATCTTCCGGTTGATTTCATCCAATGACAACGCTACCATTAAATGACAGCGCAATCATTTTTTGCGTCCAAATACGGAGATAAGATGACCAGCCCGACCACCAATAACACCGCCGCCACCCTCGATACGCCGCGCATCGCCGCCATGCGCGTGGTGCCGGTCGCCGGCCGCGACAGCATGCTGCTGAACCTCAGCGGCGCCCACGGCCCCTACTTCACCCGCAACATCGTGATCCTGACCGACAGCGCCGGCCGCACCGGCGTCGGTGAAGTACCGGGCGGCGAAGCAATCCGGCAGACCCTGGAAGACGCCAAGGAACTGGTGCTGGGCCGCACCGTGGGCGACTACAAGGCGATCCTGAATGCCGCCCGCACCGCGTTTGCAAGCCGCGACGCCGGCGGCCGCGGCCTGCAAACCTTCGACCTGCGCATTGCCGTCCACGCCGTCACCGCGCTGGAAGCGGCGCTGCTCGACCTGCTGGGCCAGCACCTGGGCGTGCCGGTCGCGGCCCTGCTGGGCGACGGCCAGCAGCGCACCGAGGTGGAAATGCTCGGCTACCTGTTTTACGTGGGCGACCGCAACGATACCGACCTGCCCTACGCGTCCGACCCGGACAATGCCGACGCCTGGCTGCGCCTGCGCCATCAAAAGGCACTCACGCCCGAGGCCGTGGTGCGCCTGGCCGAAGCCGCCTACGACCGCTACGGCTTCCAGGACTTCAAGCTGAAAGGCGGCGTGCTGCGCGGCGAAGAGGAAATGGCCGCCGTCACCGCGCTGCACGAACGCTTCCCGCAAGCGCGCATCACGCTCGACCCCAACGGCGGCTGGCTGCTGAAGGACGCGATCCGCCTATGCCGCGACCAGCACGACGTGCTGGCCTACGCCGAAGACCCGTGCGGCGCCGAAAACGGTTTTTCGGGCCGCGAAGTGATGGCCGAATTCCGCCGCGCCACCGGCCTGCTCACCGCCACCAACATGGTCGCCACCGACTGGCGCGAGATGCAGCACGCGATCCAGCTGCAGTCGGTGGACATTCCGCTGGCCGACCCGCATTTCTGGACCATGCAGGGTTCGGTGCGGGTGGCGCAGATGTGCCACGAGTGGGGGCTGACCTGGGGCTCGCATTCGAACAACCACTTCGATATTTCGCTGGCCATGTTTACCCACGTGGCCGCTGCCGCGCCGGGCAAGATCACCGCCATCGACACCCACTGGATCTGGCAGGACGGCCAGCACCTGACGCGCAACCCGTTCCGCATCGAAGGCGGCAAGGTGCAGGTGCCAGCCAGGCCGGGCCTGGGCGTGGAACTGGACCTCGATGCGGTGGAAGCCGGCTACCAGCTCTACCTGCAAAAAGGACTGGGCGCGCGCGACGATGGCATGGCCATGCAATACCTGGTGCCAGGCTGGAAATTCGACAATAAAAAGCCTTGCCTGGTGCGCTGATCGGCGCAACGCAGGAAGACAGAGGAGACAAGCATGAGTACAGTTTTACCAACGGCTAACGCCGGCCATGCGCCGTCGACCGTACTGGACAGCGCGGTAAGCAAGGTCAAGTGGCGCATCCTGCCGCTGTTCGTGGTGATGTTCATTGCCAACTACATCGACCGCGTCAACATCGGCTTCGTGCGCTCGCACCTGGAGGCCGATCTCGGCATCGGCGCGGCAGCGTTCGGCTTTGGGGCCGGCATTTTCTTCCTGGCCTATGCGCTGTTCGAAGTACCGTCGAACATCCTGCAACAGCGCTTCGGCGCCAAGGCGTGGCTTACCCGCATCATGGCCACGTGGGGCATCGTCGCCACCGGCATGGCGTTCGTGCAGGGCGAGACGTCGTTTTACGTGATGCGCTTTCTGCTGGGTATTGCCGAAGCCGGCTTTTTCCCGGGCGTGGTCTATTACTTTACCCAGTGGTTGCCCAATGCCGAGCGCGGCAAGGCGATGGCGATCTTCCTCAGCGGCTCGGCGCTGGCCTCGGTGGTATCGGGCCCGCTGTCGGGCGCGCTGCTGCAGATCGAAGGCGGCGGCCTGCATGGCTGGCAGTGGATGTTCATCATCGAAGGCGTAGCATCGATCGTGCTGTGCTTTGTGGTGTGGTTCCGCCTCGACTCCCGGCCCGGCGACGCCAAATGGCTGACCGATGCCGAACGTGGCGAGCTGGCCAGGGTGATTGCGGAAGAGCAAAAGGAACGCGAGCGAGCAAATGCCGGCAAGGGCCACGTCAGCATGTTCTCGCTGCTGCGCGACAGCCGCATCGCCCTGTTCTGTTTTATTTACTTTGCGATCCAGCTCACCATCTACGGCGCCACGTTCTGGCTGCCGAGCATCATCAAGAAGATGGGCGACTACAGCCACTTCCAGATCGGCCTGTTCAATTCGATTCCGTGGATTATCTCGATTGCAGCCATGTACATGTTCGCCTCGCTGGCGGCGCGCTTCAAGCGCCAGCAGATGTGGGTGGCAATCGCCCTGGTGATTGCGGCAACCGGCATGTTCATGTCCACCGTGGCCGGCCCGGTGTTTGCGTTCGTGGCAATCTGCTTTGCCGGCATCGGCTTCAAGGCTGCCTCCGCGCTGTTCTGGCCGATTCCACAGGCATACCTGGACGCCCGCATTGCGGCGGCCGTGATCGCGCTGATCAACTCGCTGGGCAACCTGGGGGGCTTCGTGGCGCCGGCCACGTTCGGCTACCTGGAACAGAAGACCGGCTCGATCCAGGGTGGCCTGTACGGGCTGGCCGCAGCGTCGCTGGTGGCCGCCGCGCTGGTGTTCCTGACGCGCGGCGCCAGGAAATAGCGCCACGCTGGCCGCCCCCCCCCCTTTGATGCCGCCCACCGTTCCGGGCGGCATTTTTACGGGCGTAGCAACCCTGCGCCCCGCTTAAAACGTGATGACCACCGACGGCGCACTGCGCTGCGCTGCGCCGTGGAACACGGCTTCGATATTGTTGCCGTCCGGGTCCAGCACGAACGCCGCGTAATAGCCCGGGTGGTAAGGCCGCTCGCCGGGCGCGCCGTTGTCGGTGCCGCCGTGGTCGAGCGCGGCCCGATAAAACGCCTCGACCGCGGCACGGTCTCGGGCCTGGAACGCCAGGTGATGACGGCCGGTGAGCGCGCCCAGCGCCGCTTCGCTGTCCGGGCTGGAGACGAACAGTTCGTCGGCCCAGAAATAGGTGTCGCCCGCGCCGCCAATCTCGATCTCGAGCACCTCGAACACGGCTTCATAAAACTTGCGCGAAGCACCCAGGTCGCGCACGACCAGCTGGATGTGATCGATCAATCTGCCACGGTGTAATTGCTGAGCTTCCATCATGAACTCCCGAAGGACAAGAGGACAGCCAGTGTACTACGGCGTCACGGCGTTTTGCGGGCGCCGTGTACCATCTGGCGCGCTTCCTTGCGGCGCAGTGCCTGCTCCCAGCGCTGCTTCTGTTCTTCGGTTTCCGGCACCAGCTTCGGCACCGGCAGCGGCTTGCGGTGTTCGTCCACGGCCACCATGGTGAAGTAGCAGCTGTTGGCGTGGCGCACCAGGCGCTTCTGGATGTTTTCGGTTACCACGCGGATGCCCACTTCCATCGACGTGTTGCCGGTGTGGTTGATCGACGCCAGGAACGTCACCAGCTCGCCCACGTGAATCGGTTGCAGGAACATCACCTGGTCCACCGACAGGGTCACCACGTAGCTGCCCGAATAGCGGCTGGCGCACGCGTACGCCACGCTGTCGAGATACTTCAATATGGTGCCGCCGTGGACGTTGCCGGAGAAATTGGCCATGTCCGGCGTCATCAGTACAGTCATGCTCAGCTCGTGAGCGACCCAGGCCATCGGCTTTTCCATCTGCAGCTCCCTGATTAATAGTTCTTGCCATGCTATCCGCTAAGCTTGCCAGCCGCAAATAATTATCGACAATATTGTCAGATAACGTATGCTTTACGCTTCAATCAAGGAGTGTTCATGAGAATAAAATTTTTGCGCAAGGTGCTGGCTGCCGGCCTCCTGTTTGGCGCGGCCGCCACCGCGCAGGCAGTCGCTGCCGACGACGTGCAGACCTTCACGCTGGCCAACGGCATGAAATTCATCGTGCTGGAATCGCACACGATCCCCAACGCCAATATGTACACGTTCTGGAAAGTCGGCTCGCGCAACGAAGCGCCCGGCACCACCGGGCTGTCGCACTTTTTCGAACACATGATGTTCAACGGTTCGAAGCACTTCGGCCCGAAAATGTTCGACCGCACCATGGAAGCCAAGGGCGGCTCCAACAATGCCTACACCACCAATGATCTGACGGTGTACCAGGACTGGTTTCCGGCCACCTCCCTGGAAACCATCTTCACGCTGGAGAGCGACCGCATCGCGCACTTGAATATCGATCCGAAAATGGTGGCCAGCGAGCGCGGCGTGGTGCTGTCCGAGCGCAGCACCGGCCTGGAAAATTCCAACATCCGCGCCCTGCAGCAGGCCGTCAACGGCGTGGCCTTCCTGGCGCACCCGTATTCCTGGCCCGTGATCGGCCACGAGTCCGACATCAAGGCATGGACCCAGCAAGACCTGGAACATTATTTCAAGACCTACTACGCACCGAATAACGCAGTGGCCGTGATCGTGGGCGACGTCAAGGTGGACGTCGTGAAAAAGCTGGCCACGCGCTACTTCGGCAAGATTCCGAAAGGCGCCACGCCACCGGCAGTGCGCACGGTGGAGCCGCCGCAAACCGGCGAGCGCCGGATTTTCGTGACCAAGGAGTCGGCCACGTCGCCCAATCTGGTGGTCGCCTATAAAATCCCAGTTGCCAACAGCCCCGACTACTACGCGCTGGAAGTGCTGCAAAGCGTACTGACCGATGGCAAGACGTCGCGCCTGTACAAGGCCCTGGTCGAGCAGCAACTGGCCACGCAAGTGTCGGCCAACGGCTCCGAAGGGTTCGACCCGGGGCTGTTGTATGTGTACGCGGTAGCAGCGGCCAAGGTAGAACCGGCCGCGCTGGAACGAGCGCTGCTGGCCGAACTCGACAATGTTGTAAACAACGGTATCACAGCCGAGGAACTGGACAAGGTGCGCAACCAGAAGCTGGTCAACCTGTACCGCGAGCAGGAAACCATCAACGGCAAAGCCCAGCAGCTGGGCAACTACGAAGTGTACTTCGGCGACTATAAAAAAATGTTCGACGCGCCTGCCGCGTACGCCAAGCTGACGCCGGCCGACATCCAGGCCGTGGCCGCCAAATACCTGAAAAAATCGCAGCGCACCGTTGGCGTGCTGGCTGCGAAGGAGGACTGATCACATGAGTAAACCTGTTCTTGCCATATTCGCTGCCGCTGCTGCACTGGCGACCGCGCCCGCCATGGCGGCCGAATTCCGCCTGCCCGCGTTCGACACCGTCAAGTTACCGAACGGCCTGACCGTGTACCTGATGGAGCGCCACGAAGTGCCGCTGATCTCGATCCGTGCCGTGGTCAAGGCCGGCGCCGTCAACGACGACGCGCAGCCGGGCCTGTCCAACCTGACCGGCGATGCGCTGCTGCTGGGCAGCCAGGCGCACAATAAAAAGGCCATTGACGAAGCCTTCGATTTCCGTGGCGCCCGCCTGGCTGGCGGCGCCGGCGCGGAAGCGAGCACGGTGCAGGCCAACTTCGCCACCAAGGATGCGGCCGCCCTGCTGCCGCTGTTTGCCGAAATCGTCCAGCAACCGTCGTTCGACGACGCCGAGCTGACCAAGCTGCGCGACCGCAAGGTCAGCGGCCTGAAGCAAGCGAAAGAGTCGCCGCGCAACGTCGTGGGCACCTATTACCGCGCCATGCTGTTCGGCAGCGCGCCGTACGCGATTCCCGCCAGCGGCACCGTGGCCAGCGTGGGCGCGCTCAAGCAGGCGGATGTCCGCCGCTACTATCAGCAATACTACCGTCCCGACAATGCCGCCATCGTGGTCGTGGGCAACTTCCAGAAAGACCAGATGCGGCGCCAGATCGAATCGCTGTTCGGCGCCTGGCAGGCCAGCGGCCCGGCACCGCAGCAGCAGGACAACGGCAAGGTGCAGGCCGACAAGGCGCGGGTGTGGCTGGTGAACAAGCCCGATGCGATCGAGACAACGTTCCTGATCGGCGGCGCCGGCATCGCCCGCAACGACGCCGACTACGTGCCGCTGCAAGTGATCAATACCATCCTCGGCGGGCGTTTCACGTCGTGGCTCAACGACGAGCTACGCGTCAACTCCGGCCTGACCTACGGCGCCAGCAGCCAGTTCAACGTGCTGGCGCAGACCGGCACGTTTGCCATCTCGAGCTTTACGGCGTCCGCCAAGACCCGCGACGCACTGGCGCTGGCCCATAAAACCTACCAGCGCCTGTGGGATAACGGTATCGACCAGGCCACGCTCGATTCGGCCAAGGCCTACGTCAAGGGCCAGTTCCCGCCGCGCTACGAAACCGGCGAACAACTGGCCGGGCTGCTCGGCGACATGTATGCATCGAACGTGGACCGCGCGCAGATCGACAACTTCACGCGCGACGTCGACAGTCTCACCCCCGAGCGCGCCAAGGCGCTGGTGAATAAACACTTCCCGCGCAACAACCTGCAAACGGTATTGGTCGGCAAGGCCGATGATATCCGTGACGTGGCCAAGGCGTATGGCGAAGTGACCGAGCTCGACATCAGTGCCGACGGCTTCCAGCCGCCAGCCAAATAAGGAGCCCGCCATGCTCAGGCTGGCGGCTTGCCCGGCTCCAGCTGCGCCACCAGCGCCGCCACCTCGCCCGTCAATGGCGGCACTGCTGCCAGCACCAGCGCCACCTGCTGCCATGCTGCTGCGGACGCTTCCTGCTTGAGGCCCGCTTCCGCCCGCCGTGCCAGCTCCTGCAGGCGGTCGGCGCCGATGGTGCCGGCCAGGCCTTTTAACGTGTGCAATGGCGCCAACGCCGCCGTCGCGTCGTGCGCACCGATGGCCGAGGCGATCTGCGCTGCCAACCTGGCGGCTTCGCCATCGAAACTGCGCAATGCCATCAGGTAAATCGATGTCAGACCGCCCATGCGTTTGAGCGCGGCGTCGCTGCGGATGCCTGCATCAGGCAACTCGCTCGCTGGCGCTGGCGGCACAGTCGGTGGCAGTGGCGGTGGCGGCGGTGGCGACTGCGGCGCGGTGGTCGCCCCGCCCACATGCTGCAAGATCACATCGATCAGCTGCGCCAGGTCGAACGGCTTGCCTACGTGGTCGACCATGCCGGCGTTGAGCGCGGCGGTGCGGTCCGCCGCCATGGCGTTGGCGGTCATGGCCACGATGGGCGGCGCCCGGTCGCCCAGCTGGCGCAGGATCGCCTGCGTGGTTTCATAACCATCCATTTCCGGCATCTGGATGTCCATCAGGATCAGGTCGGGCAACGGGTCGTTACCGTTCAGGGCGCCAGCCAGCGCCTGCAGCGCCGCCAGACCGGAACTGGCTACGTCCACCCGCGCGCCGTCGTTGCCCAGCAACTCGCTGGCGACCTGCTGGTTGGCCGGATTGTCGTCCACCAGCAGCAACCGCACGCCGGCCAGGCGCGCGCCCGACGGCATCGGCACCGCCGGCGGCCGCACGCGGCGCTCGAGGCGCGCATCGGCTACGGCGTCGAACAGCATCGAGGCCGTCACCGGCTTGACGACAAAGCCGTCAAGCACCGGCGACAGATCCTGCTGGCGCTGCGCCAGCATTTCGCGGTCGTGGGCGGTGACCATCACGATCAGCGGCAGCTTGCCGCCGGTGGCCAGCTGGCGGATGCGGCAGCTGGTTTCCCAGCCGTCGAGATCCGGCATGCGCCAGTCGATGAACACCACGTCGTAGGGACGCTGGCCGGCAATGGCGGCGGCGATCAGGACCAGCGCTTCGGCGCCGCCGGACGCCACGTCCACCCGCCAGCCGAACGACGCCGCCATTTCGCCCAGCACCGCGCGCGCCGTGGGATTGTCGTCCACCACCAGGCACGACAGGTTGCGCAGCACGTGCTCGGTCGCCAGGGACGCGCCGGGAACCGCTGCCGCGGCAGGCTCGCTGTCGAACCCGATGGTAAAGCTGAAGACGCTGCCGCCCCCTACCTCGCTGTCCACGTCCAGCTGGCCGCCCATCAGGACCACCAGCCGCTGGCTGATGGCCAGGCCCAGCCCGGTGCCGCCGTAACGCCGTGCGGTGGACGCCTCGGCCTGCGAAAAACCGTCGAAGATGCGGCGCCGCTGTTCGTCCGAGATGCCGATGCCGGTGTCGCTGATGGCAAAGCCCACAGCCAGGCGCTGCCCCTGGCGCGCCACCAGCCGCGCCGACACCACCACCTCGCCACGCTCGGTGAACTTGATGGCATTGCCCGCCAGGTTGAGCAAAATCTGTTGCAAGCGCAAGTCGTCGCCCACCACCGTGTGCGGCAGCGCCGGATCGATGCGGAACAGCACCTCGACCGGCTTGGCGCCCACGTTGGCGGAGAGGATCACGGCCAGGTCGCGCCACAGCTTGTCGAAGCGGAACGGGTGCGGATCGAGCGCCAGCTTGCCGGCCTCCACCTTGGAGAAATCGAGGATGTCGTTGAGCAGTCCCAGCAGCGCCTTGGCGGCCGCGCCCGCTTTGGCCACGTAATCCTGCTGGCGTTCGTTCATGCCGGTTTGCTGCAGCAGTTGCAGCATGCCCAGCACCGCGTTCATCGGCGAGCGGATTTCATGGCTCATGTTGGCCACGAATTCGCTCTTGGCGCGGCCGGCCTTCAGCGCCTCGTCCTTGGCCTGCAACAGCGCTTCGTGGGCTGCGCGCGACTCGGTGCGGTCGGTGCTGCTGCCCACCCAGCTCAGTACCTTGCCGTCCGGCCCCAGCTGGGCCAGCGCATGGTGGTCGAACACGCGCCACACGCCGTCGTGGCGGCGCAGCCGGGCGTCGCAGCGAAATTCGCGGCCCTCGGCGGTGGCGCGTTGCCACTCGGCGGCCAGCGGGTGCAGGTCGTCGGGATGGATCACGCGCGACCAGTTGCCATCGCCCATCATCTGCTCGGCAGGGATGCCGCTGAACTCTTGCCAGTGGTGGCTGAGAAAATCGATGCGCAAGTCGGCGCGCGCGGTCCACACCATTTGCGGCAAGCCTTCGGTAAGCGAGCGCCAGCGCGTCTCGGATGCGGTCAACCGGGTCAGCGAGTGCTGCAGCGCCTGCTCTGCTTCGAGTAACTGCTGCAGCGCGCGAAATTGCGTGCGCAAACCGATCCGCACGGTCACGATCAGCGCTGCCGCCAGCAACAGCAGCAGCACCGCGAAAATGCCGGCGTTGCGGATTTCCTTGCGGTACCACGGCGCCAGGAAATCCTTGCTCGCCAGGCCCACGATCACGTACACCGGGTAATTGCCCACCTTCTCGATACTGAGCGTGCGTTCGAGTTCGTCGCGGGGGCTGATCACGGTAAACGTGCCGCGCCGCGCTTTATCGTCGAGTACGCTTTGAGTGAGCGGGTTGACCTTGATGGTGCTGCCGATTTCCATGCCGTCCACCTGCGGATAGCGGTGCAGCACGCGCTTTTCGGCATCGAGCAGCACGATCGAGCCGTGGGCGCCGATCTTCAGTGCGGCAAACGACTGGTCCAGGCGCGCGCTGTCGATGGTGACATACGCGGTACCGGCAAAACTGCCATCGGGCAAACTCAGCGGATACACCAGCGGCAACACCCAGTGCCCGCTGATGCGCGAGCGCACCGGCACCCCGAACGTCAGGCGCCGCGCGTTTTTCACGCGCACGAAAAACTCGCGGATGCGCAAGTCTTGCGGGTGGGCGGCATCGACCTGCTCGCCGTAGATCACGCGGCCGTCGGCATCGGAACCGCGCACGGCCTGCGCCTGCGGCACCCGCTCCTTGAGCGAGGTGAGAAAGGCGCTGAACGCCCCGTCGGAAAACGTATGCGCCGCGTGCATGGCGCCAAACTCGGCGTTGGCGCGCTGCAGCGCCAGGTCCACTTCGAGAAAGTGCGCCTGCAAAAATCCTTCGAGCGTGATGGCGAGGTTGCGCGAGGTTTCGTCAGCGGTTGCGTAATAGCGCAGCCGGCTCTGGTTGAGCACATGGCCGAGACCGAGCAGGATAATCAGGACCACCACCGCCACGGCAGTCACCAGCACGCCGAACAGCTTCCTGAATTTTTGCAGGGTATCGATTCTTTTCACGGGAGGCGCTTTATTCGATGGCCGGTGGGAGGGTGGACAACGGCAAAAAAGAAGCAAAAAAAACGCTCCAGCGGAGCGTTCGTGACCAGCCAGGCTTACAGGCCTTGTTGTTCGATATCGGCCAGCGACTCGCGGCCCTTGTCGGAAATCTCGAAACCACCTTCGGCGCGCGGCACGATGTGTGATTTTTTACCGAGGAACATGGCGACGTCGGCATCGATGGGGCTGGCGCTGTCGGCCACCAGCGCACGCAGCGCCAGGATGCAGCGGCGCAGGAACAGCGTTTGTTCGCCCTTGTCGGTCAGACTGATGCGGCCATTGCGGGCAACGGTGAACAGCTTCAGGCCGGCCAGGCGCTTGGTATTGCGGCCCACGCAAGCGCTGTAGCGCTCGGTCTTGACGCCGCTTTTGATTTCATCGAGCGCGTTGTATTCGTCTTGCGTTAATTTGTCGTTCTTCATTGCCATTTTTTCCATAAGAGACCGCAGCGGCCCTCATGGTACGCGCACGGCGGGACGACGGCAAGGCGCATGGCCCCGCCACGTTGCCGACGCCGGCAATTACAACGCGCGGATCAGCAACCAGACCGCGCCAATGCTGGCAAACGCCGCTACGCAAAGCAAGGCCTGTACGCGCTTGGTGCCCAGGGCAATGCTGCGACGGCCGAGGTAAATTTTGTTGTGTAATGAATTACCCATGATGCTCTCCGTTGTGAAAAACGATGACCTGACTAAATTATAGAAACACTTCGATGACCGCAGTGTGACGCGCTGCATAAATATGAAAATCTGTAACCCGGGAGCAACAACCATCACCGTTTCTATCACATTTATACGACAGCGCCGGGCGTGCGCCTATCGGTACGCGAAAGTGATAGGCTGGGCCTACACTACTAACGGGAGTACCGATGAACCAACCGACCAAACCAGGCAATGACCTCCACGATCCGGCGCGCGACGCCGGCCACTTGACCGAGGAAGCAGACATCGGCAGCGGCGAACCGTCGCCTGGCAAGCAGGAAACTGACGAAGCGATCAAAAGCATTCCGGCCTTGCCGGAGGATGAACAGCGCAAACCGGCGCCGGCCCAACCTTAAACCTTCATCGGCGGCGCCTTGGGCGTCGGCTCTTCGATGGGCGGCTCTTCCGGCACCGGCGTGTTGTCCGGTGGCGGATCTTTTTCCGGCGGTGGTGGCGGCACGTCTGGGTCGGGCGTGGTGTGGGCGCGCAACAAATCGTTGGCGGGGGTATTGGTCATGGCAGGCATCGCAGTCTCCGGCAGCAGGCGCAACGGATGGCGGCGCCTTGTAAATCAGTAATGATGCAATTCTCAACCATCTGCGCCGTTTGATTCGTGCGCCAGCGCACTTACTGCCTGCCAAATCAAGTTTCTTTTACTACTTGCATTTTTGAAATGTGCACCTACTTGCGCTTCTGACTACAACAGGAGCGCGCATGCTATTTCCCAAACATCCCAAATCAGTTGTCGACAACCGTCCCGTGGCCGTCAAGATCGTCAGGCAGGAGCACACCGGCGCGCTGAACCCGCATGTGCTGGTGGTCGACAAACCGGCCCCGCCCCCGCCTGCCCCCAAGCCCAAGCCATAGCGGGACCGGCCGCGGCGGGTACAATGTCGGCTTGTTCATCGAGTCCAACAGAATCCCGCCATGTCCAACACTCCGCTCAACGACGACGAATACG